>Ga0114993_10000025_pt1 | contig 126331 bp, 110 predicted proteins | sample ArcticOcean_MG_C_FD_87042 | JGI IMG/M metagenome (GOLD analysis project Ga0114993, IMG submission 87042) | Marine microbial communities from western Arctic Ocean - ArcticOcean_MG_CB2_150 | ecosystem: Environmental > Aquatic > Marine > Oceanic | place: Arctic Ocean: Canada Basin | collected... | reverse complement strand
GCCGCCGCCGTGGCGGTCGCGATGACTGGCTGTTCCATCGATAACAGGCGCTCGACCGTCGCGCGGGCGAGTAAAGACCCGCTGGCTCCCGAGATGCCGACGACGACGGGATAATTGCCGTTTGCGGTGTTCATAACGAGTTAAGGGTACTACACCGACCCGCGCATAGGTCGGCTCGGCCTGTTGGGCACCGCTGGTGGTGTCCTTAGAATTCGAGAACCGAAACGACGGTGCCCACGAAGACGCTAAGCGATACGAAGGCGTTCGTCCTCATGAAGGCGATGCCCATCCGTGACAAGTCTGTCGGCGAGACCATACGGTACTTGTATACCATGACAGCGGCTGCTACGGCGCATCCCAGGTAGTACGGGACGGCGAGTTCGAGAAGTGCTCCAACTCCTACGAGACAGGCGACGGCCAAGATATCGAGAGTCCGTGCAACACGAAACGCTCCAACGACGCCGAAGCGCCTGGCGACTGAGTACAGACCTTGCTTTGTGTAAAACTCATGGTCCTGCGCATGGTAGAGAATGTCGAAGCTCGCAGCCCACAACGCCACAGCGGTCGACAGAAGCACCGGTTCCCAGGTGAGACTGCCCCTCACTCCAATCCATGCAGCAGACGGTGCAATCGCCAGCGCCCAGCCAAGGAAAAAGCTGGCAGCCCAAGTGAACCGCTTCGCGAATGGGTAGAAAATCAGATAGCCAGCTGCGACGGGGGCCAGCGCCAATGCCAGGGTGTTGAGCTGCGCTGCCGCAATGAAAAACACCACGGCTGCGACTAGCGCCAGTGCCGTCATGTCGGAGAATCGAAGCATTCCCGCAGGAAGATGCCGCATTGCTGTCCTGGGATTACGTGCGTCGATGTGCCGGTCAACTATGCGGTTGGCGGACATGCCCAACGTGCGGGCGCTAACCATCGCGACAGTGATCCACGCGAATTGACTCCACGTGGGCCACCCATCCGCCGCCAGCACCATCCCGGAATAGGCAAACGGAAGCGCGAACACACTCTCCTGGAACTTCACGGCATCCAGGAACCGAGGAATGCGCTTCAGCAAAGGGTCAACGACGGTGTCTATATCCCGAGCTTGCTCCACTTGCTGTCCACTATGTCTTTGATCTCTGAGCTCATCACAATCTCCGGTGGCCAGTCGCGGCTCAACCCTTCTGAACGTCCCTTGGCCGTAGCGTCAATTCCAACCTTGCTGCCGTAGCGTGGAGTCGAAGACGCGTGATCGAGGTCGTCCGTTGGCCCGTCTACGAAGAGGATGTCACGGCGCGGGTCGACGTTTGCTCCGATACGCCAAGCGACTTCCGACAGGTCGTGCACGTTCACGTGCTCATCGAACACGACGACGGCTTTCACAAGCATCATTTGTCCGATACCCCACAGGGCGTACATGACCTTGCGGGCGTGGCCAGGGAACTCCTTCTTCATCGATACGAGCACGTAGTTTGTAAAAATCCCCTCGGCCGGCATGTTGTAGTCAACGACTTCAGGCAGCGTCAATTGCAGCGCAGGGAGCATGATGCGCTCGCTCGCCTTGCCCATGAAGTAGTCCTCAGTTGGCGGCCTGCCAACCATGGTCGTCGGGTAAATGGGGTCTTTCCGATGGGTAATTGCCTCGACGTGGAAGACAGAATAGTCGTCCTCCAGTGAGTAGTAGCCGGTGTGGTCGCCGAAGGGCCCTTCAGAGCGCAGCTCTCCCGGTGTTACATACCCTTCGAGAACGATCTCCGCATGTGCGGGCACTTCGAGGTCAATCGTCTTGCACTTGACCATCTCCACCGACTCGCCGCGAATGACTCCCGCGACAACCAACTCATCCAGATCGGGTGGCAGCGGCATGGAGCCCGACCACATCGTCACCGGGTCTCCGCCGAGAGCGACTGCCACGTCGAGGCGCTCTTTGTTCTGGGCCTCGCTCTCACGGAAGTGATGCGCCCCGACCTTGTGACTCTGCCAGTGCATCCCTGTCGTGCGTTCGTCGTAAACCTGCATGCGGTAGGTACCTACGTTCCTGTTCCCTGTAACCGGATCACGGCTGATGACCAGGGGAAGCGTGATAAAGCGTCCGGCATCGAGCGGCCAGCATTTCAAGATGGGAAACACGTTCAGGTCAATGTCGTCACCCGTTATGACGACCTCTTGGCACGGTGCCTTGCTCACGAGCTTAGGCCGTGAACGAGCTATACCAGCCAAGTCACCCAAGGCCTTGAGCTTCCCGACAATCCCCGCCGGCGGCCCCTGCACCATACCGAGCAGCTTGCGTACCCGCTCGGTGATCTCGTTGACGTCCTCTACTCCCAATGCCCAAGCCATGCGTTGATGAGTACCGTACAGGTTGATCGCAACGGGCGTCTGGTATCCTTCGACGTTCTCGAACAGGAGCGCGGGACCGCCCGACTTGATCGCGCGATCTGTAATTTCGGTGATTTCGAGGTCGCGACTGACCTGCTCGGTTACACGCCGTAACTCTCCCTTGTCTTCAAGAAAATCGATGAATTCTCTGAGATTTTTGAATGCCATCTAGTTGCCGGTCAGTCCTGTTTACCTGCTGCCAGCCGCAGCTCGGTAGAAGAAATGTCACGTCGGAAACGGCTCGTCGGTATGGGCTTTAGTATATCCTCGAAACCGTCCGGCCTTGAAACGTCCGCGAGGGTACGAAACACACCTTGATCCATCCTGCCTGCGACGAGAAATCGACAGCCCGACTGTCGAACGCTGTCCATTGCGGCCAGCATCTTTGCCTCGTCACCACCGTAGTACTTGGGCTCGAATAGCCTCACCGCCGTATCGTAACCAATTACGAAGGTGCAGCCCGGTAGAACTTGGGCCTTCCCGGCGAAGGTTGGGGCCCTCATTAACACCACATCATACTTTCCGGCGAACTGCGCCAACCTGGTTCGTACCTCTGTAGCCCTTAATGCAGGCTTATCGACGTTCGTCACGGAAATCTCGAACGTCACCGGATTCGCAACCAATTCAGACGCCGCTGCCGCTAGTTCCTGGTGCCCAACGTGCAGAGGATCGAATGATCCCGACAAAACAGCTCCCGCGACCTTGCCGTTCTCGGTGATTCTGCCATCTACGTCGATGAGTACGCTGTCGAGGACACCATCCAGGAGTAATGTGATGGGATCGCCCGAACCCTGCACATCTATGTGTTCCTGAGAAGCCAGGGGAATGGTCAAGTCGAATTGTAGGTCGGAAGCTTCAGCTAGCGCCCATAAGATGAGTAGGCTGACGATTTCATCCTCAGCTTCTCTGTCCCGGAGGCCCTTCGTCAAAACTATGCTGTACGTAACCATGCTATCCGCTGTGCATCGAGAAACATAAGCACGATGATCGCCCCTCTTTGGACGATCTGTAGCAATGGCGGCAGTACAGCCCAGTCCGATCACTGGCGAGAAATCATCAGCCAGTAGCGTGGCGCGTTCGAATGCGCGTCTGGCCATCAGTTCCGCATTCGTTATAGTGACGATCTTCTCAAGAAGTCGTTGACCAAGGAACTCCGCTAACGACGGTTCAGAATACGGCACCAGAACCTCAAGCATCGTCCTCGACGCCCCAGGGACCGTCAGCAGCCAGGATATCGCTTGCGCCCCGCCGCCGGTCACGACAAGCACAGATGCTGTCGAACTCGCGTGGATCCGTTCGATGAGATTGAGTGTCTGAGCATTCATACGCACTTCCGATTCGACCTGCCTGTATCAACCTAAGCATACCAATAAACATATATCGCGAATTCCCATGAAGCAAATCGGGGGCCCCGTTGGCCCCCGATTTGAAGTTTATGACAAGTTGTAGTCACTCAATCTATGGTTAAGTCGCCACAACCACGCGCCTACGCAAGTACACAACCATCACTGTAGCGACCATCAGTACAGTGGCCAACAATCCGATAACGAATCCGATGATCAGTCCGATGCCCCGCGGTGGAACCGGCGTAATCTGTGCTGCTCCGGTCTGACTGTCAACCCGGACTACAACGGATGCAGGGTCGTCCGGCGCGATAACAGGTACCGTCACTCGAACGGTATCTCCCGCAGGCACCGTCACAGACCTCTGATCGACAACCACCCCTCCAACCTCAACTTCAAGGTCGACTACTATCGGAGCCGTACCCGGGTTGGTAATCGGTATCGTAACCACGATCTCGTCCCCAGAAGCCGGGTTCAGATTACTGAGTTCGATATCACCTAAAATCGGCTCCGAAGGCGCTATCGTCGCGACCGGCGCCACAGCCGGCGTCGCCACATCCGGCGTCGGAACAGCGGTCGATATCGGTCTCGGTGTGTTTGTCGGAATTGGCGTAAAGATCGGCCTCGGCGTATGAGTCGGGATTAGAGTAAATGTCGGCCTCGGTGTGCTTGTTGGCGGCACAGCGAAGGTCGGTATCGGTGTTCGAGTCGGAACTGACGTGAAGGCCGGCCTCGGCGTATGAGTCGGGATTGGAGTAAATGTCGGCCTCGGTGTGCTTGTAGGGTTTGCTATCGTTGTGGCAGTTGCGACTGCTGTAGGTGTAGCAGTTACTGTCGATACGACTGCTGTAGGTGTAGCAGTTACTGTCGATACGACTGCGGTCGGTGTAGCAGTTACTGTCGATACGACTGCGGTCGGTGTCGCCGTTGGTGTCGCCGTCGGCACCTGCACTAACAGAGGTTGCTCAGATATTTCACGTCCAACACGAATCTCATACGTGCCCGAAGTGTTGAGCGTTATAGGGAAATCTACCGTTATCGTCGCTCTCGCACCGATCACGATTTGGTCTGTCTGATTGATCTGACTATTCACCCACAGATTAGCAAAATAGGTTGCGGGTTCATTCGTCTGGTTTGTCACGTCTACCGATACAATCGACTGATCATACTGGCTAATAACTGGAGGGTCAAATCTCAGATTACTCTCTACAAACGTGACTGTGGGAGCTTCAGTGCTGCCGTGAATAGCCCACAGAGAGAAACCGGGGATCGTTACTGTGTAGAAAACACGCTCATCGTCCTCGCGGATGCGCTTCGATACCGCCGGGACCCAGGAGTTCGTATCAACCTCGTAGCGGCTGAATTGCATTGACCATTCATGTACTTGGTTCGAGCGCAACCACTGCTTGTCGACAAACATTGTAACGTGAGCCGCCATAAGATCGTCGTTCGTGAAATTTTGCGGCTCGATATTTATATACTCAAAGTTGATTCTGCCCGTTGGTAGTTGGGGCACGTCAGCCGGAAGTGTCAGTACGTCGGCGATGTTGGTCTTAGCGCCGACTATCGAAGCAGCATACCGAGCCAGGATATTGTCAATTGGTGCGGGCGAGCCAACGTCCTGCCAGGTACCGGTACCAGTAGGATCCTCGCCTTCTTGCGGGCCGTTTTCAGGAACCCACGGTCCAACAGGGATTACTCCACCCAACTGGCTCAAACACGCACGATTCTGAGCCGGGCCCACGAGCGCGGCACCGGTTGAACCCGCATCGGCTTGTGCCGAAGACCCAACCGCACTACCGATCGGGCCCGCCTTTCTATCGACGGCTACACAGACCAAATCACCCGTAGCGGCGCTATTCGTTTTTGCCGAACTCGCAAGAGCTCGACCGGTACCTTCTGGGTTCTGTTCCGCGCTGTCGGCCACGACGTTACCCATCGTAATGGCATCTTGAACGGCTCCTGTGGCGATTACTCGACCGATGACACCAGGATCTTTGCCTGAAGCGTCCGCTATGATGCTGGCCGTCGTGCTTAGGTCGCTACGACCTGCGACAAGAATCAAGGTGCTCACCAGGGCTTCGTCTTGTTTGCCGGACTCGACCAGGATATTACCCGCAGCGGCGGTATCGTGCTTACCCGACTCCACGATCAATCGTGCACCGATTTCGTTGTCTTCGCGGGCTGCCCCGTTCAACACTCCCGCAGCCACCACAGCGTCTAGTTTCGCGACCTCGTTTAGGGTTTTGGCGATCGCCTCAGCATCCGTCTCTGCCGCCTCTTTCACGGCCCGCGCGGCCGCACCAGCATCGAGGTTTTCCAGGGCAATTATGATATCGCCAGCACCTTCACCGGAGTCGCGAGCGATCGTGAGAAGGGTTCGACCCGCGGCTTCCGGGTTCGCCTCAACCACCTGTCTAAAGGCTTCAGTAGCTTGGCGCCGGTTTGCGGAGAATGACGCCCTGAATACCTTTGCCACCTCCTTGATCTGTTCGTCAGTGGCGGTTTCACTTATCTCTTCAAATATTTCGGTTACGGGGACCGGCGTCACCGTTGGAGGAAGTCCCTCTATCGGCGTAGTCGGCACCAATGGTGTAGCGATCGGAGTCAGCGCCTCACGGGACGGGGCGACCGGAATAAACAGATCGACAAAGCTTACCCCGGCAATCTCGAAAGTCGGATTAGTCGGGCCGCTGTCCGGCAAAAAATCGTTCGGATTGACCGGGTTTCGCTCTGTGGCCGCAATCCCCTCGACCGAAAAGAAGATGTCCTGACCAGGTACTCCGCCCTGTATTCCAGGTGTCGCGGGATCTTCGGCTTTGACGTAGAACGGGGCAGAGGGAGCCCAATACTCGCCTGTCGCGAGCGTCAGAACGTTTCCTCCGGCAAAGTCCGTCCCCAGAATCGAAGCCTCAACCTTGAATCCGGGACCTAGAGGAACACCGTCATTATGCGAGGTACCGACAAATACTCTTCCAACGAACTGATGGGGTGGCTGAGGTAAAGCCTGCACAGTCGACTCGCTGATCACGAAAGACGCTACCAGCGCTACTACTAGTGCAAGGGTGACACTTCCGACGAATAATCCATTCGATTTCGTCAATATTCGTAGCCTTTATCCGGGCCGCCAACTAGCGTTCTCAGCATCTGCAGTTGGCGGACGGCGATTTGATACACGTCCGTCCCTTAGATATTCCACCGGTTCCTCGACGAGGCACCGACCAAAGAATTACTCCCCATGCCCGGTTCAGCTTCATAGCTTTCACCGAGCACGGGGATGTAGTCCCTTAATCTAGTCCCGAATAATTTACTCTGGGCCCGTCGCTACCAGGGTCGGAGAACCGCTGCTCACGCGTACCCAGTACGCCAACTCAGGCCTCAGCATACCCGGTGGTGTGAACTGGCTATCCGAAGATGCCGACTCAGTCACTGGCCCTATCGAGAAGTCCACGTCTATGCCTCCAGCATGAATCGGTGTCGCTTGCCGCTGGTGCGATACTGCCGAACTGAAGATCGCTCTGAAATCGCCGCCCGAGCCCTGGAATACGGTGTCGAACGCCGTATCGGCGGAAATGTGCGGTGCGAGTAAGTTGAAGCCAATGTTTAGCACCTTACTCGGTGGGTTCAGCGGCGAATTCGTCGTCGAATCGATGAATGAGCCTCTGACGTTCATGCGAACAGGAACGTCGTAGTTAAGACCTCGAACATTAACACTCTCGAAGACATCCACGTCACCACCGGCCGCATCAGCCACCGTCGTCCGCGTCTTGATGATCATGCCCTGGAACGGAGTAATCTGTGTCACGCTTCCGCCGCCAGCCGTGCCAAGGATCGGGTCCGCCGTGTTGTACATCTTCCAGAGGCCACCCTGATAAGTAAAGACCGTCTGAATTACGTCAGCAAGGGTCGCTGCCCGGTCGTTGCCAACCTCCATGATTCGATCATGGAATCCCGGTGCCGTTCGCACGCCCTGTCCGAATACTTCCGTGAACTCGTCGTTATCCGCGTCGGGCACAAGTCCTACACCAGTGAAGTTCAGGCCCGGGTTGAGGAAGAAGTTCCTGTTAGTTCTGGCGTCCAGCAGGTTCACCGTTGCCTGCGGCGATTGGCCGCCCACGGTCGCCGTTACCGTCGAAATACCCTCAAGCTGCCCTTCGGGCACCTGACCGAGGTACACGGCGTCGGTAATCTTGGAGCGTATCCTGTCAAAGTCGTGGGCCATCGCGAGGAAGCTCAGGCCGTCGTTGCCCAAATTCAATTGCTCCATCGCAGCGTTATTGACGTTGAGGAGGGTCATCGTGACGTTACCGCCCTCGCCAGCGTTCTCGTCGCCGTCGCTGGCCGCGACGAAGAACCAGTCACCAGGCAGCAACTCACCGAGGCTGCTAATTCCAATGACCCTTACCACCGGCTCATTGTCGTAGATCGTCAGCAGACCGGAGCCATCTTCGATGGTCGCCGGTGTGTTCGGCGTTGGCGCCGCTTCGCCGCTGTCAGTCTCGACTGTCGCACCCTGGATCAGTATCGTAGCCGACTCTACATCCTCCTCCTCATTATCGTCAATGATGTCGACGGACAAAGAGCGTATTCCCGATTCATCCGGGCCCCAATCCAAAGTATCGACCGTTGCCGTATAGTCCACGTCACCGGTGGCCGTACCCGGGCCGGTGCTAACGTCGACGCTTACACCCTCGGTATTCGCGCCTGTCAATTCCACGTCGACACTTATCGTGCCATCAGCTTCGTTCACGACCTTATTCGTCACCTTCAGCGACGGCGATCCGTCGTCGTCGATGATGGTAACGGTCGCGTATGAGGACGAGCCGAAAGGTATCGTCGCCTCGCCGTTAGTACCAGTCAAAACTATGTCGAAGGTTTCCGAGTGCTCGTCGACAATGTCGTCGAGAATACCAATGCTGATCTGCACAACTTGTGTTAGCGGCGGTGCCGAGAGATTTAGATCAGGAGTGAAGGTTTCCGTATTGCTGTCACCGACGAAGTCCGAAACACGACCCGTAGGCGTAGCGGCGTTGTCAATCGCTTCGCCCGCCGTAGTACCCGTCTCCCAATCGACACTCGCCACTAGCAACGTCTGTCCTGTTAGCACGATGGAGACAACCGCCTGGGGCGGATCACTGCCCTCGGATAACGTCACGCCGACCACACTGGCGACAGGGATGTCGTCTTGGTCGTCGATATCAACATCTTCCGTAGAGTCGGCATTGGAGATCACAGAGTTTGCGATCCCAGATACGTTCAGCACCGCGTCCACTATTTCGACAGTAAACGTTTCCACGCCCTCGCGGACAACATCGTTGAAAATAACGATATTGAAGGCTTGGTCCGTGTCCCCGGTCACCGGACCAAGAGTTACCGGAATGATTTTTATGGGGAAGTCGCTGCCACCTGCCGCACTACCGTCCGAAGTCCGTAGCGTTACCTGCGAAGGTAGAAGGTCATCCGCATTAACCAGTGTGACAGTCGCAACGACCTTGGCCCCGGCGGCCTCATCCACTGAATTAGTGTCTACTGACAGTTTCCACGTCGGGCCCTGGGTCAAATTAACTTCAACTATATTGGACACTCGACCAGTGTTATCCCTCAATTGGTAAGTGAACACGGCCGTGCCTACAAATAGTCCAGGATCGTAATCGAACGAACCGTCGGCATTGAAAGTTAAAGTACCTTCCCCTGCCGGAACATTACCAACAAGCTCCGCCGTGAATGTTGCGTTCAGGTCTGGGTCGATGTCATTCGTCAAGACCCCTGGTTCTGACACACTGAGTAACTGCCCGGGAACTACTGGATAGACGTCGGCAACGGCGAGCGGATCGTCTTCAACGTCCGCAACGTTAATCGTCACCGTGACCTCAGCACCGACCAACTCCCGTGACGAACCCGCCATCCACACAGGCTTATACTTGAAGTCGTCTTGCCCGAAGAAATCGTCGTGCGGTGTGTACTCGAACCCACCATCACTGTTCGCCGCATTGACGACAAGAGCACCATTGGCCGGTGTGAGCGTAATCCGTGCCGTCAGGTTCCCAATCGGGGCGTCATCGTTGCCCAATACACCAGGGCCGGCCACCACAAACGCGACTGGAGCAACGTCGTCAGCCTCATCAGTGTTGTAGGTGTCCGGCTGGCCAACCGGCGCGTCGTCATTTTCGATGGTTACCGTCGCCGTATCGTTAGTGATGGCTACCGAATCGCCGCTAGCCGTTGTCGGGTTCGACAGAACCACGGTAAACGTTTCGTCGTCTTCAAATAGGTCGTCACCGTTAACCGTCACCGAGACCGTTACCGATGACTCCGATGCCAGAATCGTCAATCCGGCGAGGGCGTTGATAACCGCGCTCCCGTCGAAGTCGATGCCTTCTTCAGCATCTGGACCTGCGGTGGTTACGTTAAAGTCGATATCGAGCTCGGTCAGACCGGTCTTCACGACCGTGAAGTTGACGTCTGTCGTGTCAGTCGCATCTCCCTCCGGCGTGGATGCCGTCGTGGCCGCAAACGTCAATGTCGGCGCGGGATCCGCATCCTGAATCGTGACGGTTGCCGTGCCGGCCGTATTGCTTATATTTGACTCGTCGGCAGGCAGGTTGTTGGTCAAAGTGAGAGTAAACGTTTCGTCAAGTTCATCGCCATCACCCGTGGCGAACGCCAGTGGGATTGACTGACTTGACGAGCCGCTCAGGAATGTCAATGTTTGACTAACAGCGGTGTAGTCCGTTCCCTCTTCTGCCGTGCCCTGAGCCGACGCGATATTCACGGTCAAATTCACATCCGCCACCGGATTCAAAGTGATAGTAACCGTCTTTTCTGATGCGTCCTCAGGAATAAATACGTCAGCTATTGAGAACGTCGGTAGACCGATCAACAACACTGTCACGGTGTCAGAGGTATCGTTAACCGCTCCGGAGTCGTCCTGCACGTCGTAGGTGAACTCCGCGATTCCCTCGAAGCCGTCCGGATCGTACGAGAACACACCCGTCGTCGTATCAACTCCCGTAACGGAGCCAGCCACGTTTGTCGTTCCTTGTTCGACTGGCTGAGTAAAGTTACCGATCGTCAATATATCGTTTGTATCAACATCCGTTGCGCCCTCGATTAGGCCATTACCGGTAAGTACGGTAAGCGGTGCACCCGGCGTGTAAACGTAGCTCTGCGCTTGCGCCACCGGCTGGTCGTTCAAACCACTGATCGTGATGACCACGTTCGTCGGGGCAGAGGTGATGTCGCCCAAAGTGCCGCTAAATACGGCCTCGTAGGTGAAGGTAGTCGAAGAGCTTTCACCCGCGCCTAAATTCTGGAAGGAGTTGCCCGGATCGAAATCGTACTCACCGTTTGGGCTTATGGTGGCGATACCGCCGTTATCAGGCTCTGACACCCTGTTCGCAATCAGTGCGCCGCCAACTTGATCGTCGTTATCGAGAACACTGGCCCCTGAGCTAAAAGCAGTATCTTCATCGGTCGCGCCCGTGTCTGCCGTTGTGCCGGGCTCGTCGTCGTTCCCTATTGTCACAACGCTTTCGTCGTCTCCGGCGACGGCGACCGTTGCGTTCGTGATATTGCCGAGGGATACGTCGAACGTTTCGTCGGCTTCATAGGTCCCGTCATCACCCGTATCGACCGTGATCAGAGCCGTGGTGTTTCCCGCCGTGATCGTCCCGGCGACGTTCGCCGCTTGCGTGTAGTCGTTGTCACCGCCAGCACTAGCCGTACCGTCGGCAGTCGAATGGTTGAAAGTAACGTCTAGACCCGATACCGCGTCGAGTGCAACCGTCAGGGAGGCCTGAGCACCCTCGGCGACCGAGGTAGCGCTGGTTATCGAGATATTCGGCGCGGCATCGTCGTCGGTGATGGTCACCGTGGCGGTGTTCTGACCACCAATCCCAGCACCATTCATGCCGCCGCCGTCTGAGATGGTGACGGTAAACGTCTCGTTATCCTCGTCCAATAGGTCGTCATTGATGGGGATGGTTATCGAGCCAATAGCAGAGTCTGCAGGAATGGTTACCGTCACCGCCGGTGCGCTGTAGTCAGTGCCACCGCCAGTGGCTGTCCCTGCCGCCACCGCTACGTCAACGACCGTATCTGCCAATGCATTAGGTTGATCGATCGTCAGGAATACCGTGGCGTTGCCAATATTTTCGTCGACAGTGACGTCCGCCACTGTGACTTTCGGATCCGACAGTACCGTGATCAAAGGAATAAGAAGCCCAGCGCCGCCTTTTATATCCGGCATTGCAAAGGTGTTGGAAACAGCATTGTCACCGTCGCACCGTGCGACAGTCTCGACTGTGTGTTTTGAGTTATTTTTGTCGAACGAGAAAGCGGTATTATTGTTGTTGCTGAAGTTCGTGTTTGTAGGGTCCTGCCGAACGTTCTGAATGTCCAATGTGAACTGACCACCATTTGTCAGTGTGGTCACCCACAGGCTGTTGTGGTTCACGAACGGAAATGGAGGCACGAAGATCTGAGTCGCGTCAATGACTACCACCCGCGCGGAAATGACACAATGCACTGCTGAACTCGTATCTGGATACTCGACTGTACCTGTCAGCAGGTCACCCGGCGTGGTAAGAGCGGTTGAGGGAATAGTTACCTGATATGGGCCATTCGGGTCACTGACGCCACCGGACCGTATGTTGTAGTTGATTGTGGAGCCACCCGGGACACCGGTGATGATTACATGGTGAGTATTCAGATTGAGGCGAGTGCCTGGAAACACCCCCCGATCATCAACCGCTGTCGACCCAAGAGCGGTGTCGGGGTCGATGCTGTATATCACGTCACCATCTTCTTCCGTGTCGGTGACCCACGTGATAGCTACGCCCGAAGCATTGCGCTGCACGTTGATATCTGTATCAAACGTACCAGCGACAACGGCGCCGGTCGCCGTATTATTCGCCAGCGCTACGTACCCCACTGCCAAGGAGAGGGCGATAAACATCATCACCACTCGGTTCATTCCAAGCCGTGTCGTCAGAGTCTTCATGAGGTCTCTCCTGTTAGCAAGGGTCTTTCAATCTCTCTATTTAATGCCGTGCGATGAGCCGATAGCTATATCACATTCTGGCTATCGGCCCATCTAGTCGAATTTACTGATTTCGTTAAGGAGCCAACTGTTCCGGTTGACGCAATCGGACGAAGTATGCTTGCGTCCCATCCGACGGGTCAACATCAATCGCAAATTTATTCGTCTCCGCTGCGGCTGCCGCCCACGGGCTGAATGATTGAGATCCTGCGTTCCATCCCAAGATCGAGATCACGGGACCATCCCCAATACCTGTGCCTGCAGGTAACAGCGTCTCCGCCAGCGTTCGAGCATCGTATCCGCCTACGGTGGCCGCCGGTATGCTAATCAAGTTGAACCCAGCTTGTAGGCCCACTGCAATTGGATCGGCAATCGGCATTCCGACAATCGTCCACGTCACCTGTTCACTCACGCGGACGAAAATACCATCTGCCGGACTCACTGTAAATACGTTCGTATTAGCAGCAGCAGCAGCCCATGGACTAAACGACTGGGATCCTGCGTTCCAACCCAAGATCGAAATTACGGGACCATTGCCAATCAAAGTGCCGGCAGGAAGCAAGGCTTCCGCGATCTCTTTCGTGGTGATCTGTACATCAACTGGCAGACCAATCATGTTGAACCCTGGCTGCAAGACGACACTCACCGTCACTTCACCGTCGTCGTCCACGATGGTTACGACTGTCGTCTCCTTACCCGCAGCCAGGTTCGCGTTTGTCGGGCCTGACATGACTACGTTAAAGGTTTCGTCGGCCTCACCGTCATCGTCGCCGAGCACATCAATAATCACCGTCGCCGTCGTGTCGCCAGCCGGTATATTAACTAGCTGGCCGATGATGGGCGTAAAGTCTGCTCCACCCGTGGCCGTGCCATTCTGGGTATCGACAGTCACGCTCACGTTTTGAGAGCTAGCCGCGCTCAGGGTTATAGTGAGACCGAACGATGTCGTCTCTCCGATCTCACCCTCTGGATCGACCGTCGCCGTCGCGTCAATCGAGAGCTCCGGCGTCGGGTCGTCGTCCACAATCGTGACGGTCGCCGTGCTGTCCGCGATGTTGGCCAAGCCCTGCGCGTTGCTGATCAAGACCGAGAAGGTCTCGTCGATCTCGTCAAGCGTGTCGTCGAGGATCGCAATGTCGACGGTCTGGCTCGTGGCTCCCACCGGTATAGTCACCGTTTGCGTAGGCAACGCCGTGAAGTCGACGCCGCTCGTCGCGGTATCGCCGATTGTTATCGTCCGCACCGAAACCGTTACAGGGATAACCGGGGCAATGTTTAGGCTAATGGTCACGCTTGCTACGCCACCCGCGATACCCTCTTCCACTTGCGCGTCGCTTACGGTAATTTGCGCGATATCGTTGTCTACGACCGTCACCGTTGCGTTACCGTCGACCATCGTCGCCCGGGTCACGTTAGACAGGTTGACTTCGAACGTCTCGTCCAACTCCTGTACACCGTCGTCGATGATGTTCACTGTAATCGTGCCCGTTATCGAGGGCTGGGTTGTGTTAGCCGGGAACGTTAGTGTGCCGTTCGCGCCGTCGTAGTCCTGACCAGCTATTGCCGAGCCGTCTGCGGTGTGATAGTCAACCGTCGCACCAAACACGGTCTGGCCTGTGAGCGTGACGGTCACGTCGACCGTGCCGGCATCCTCATTCACTGTTTGGTCACCGATCGACAGGACGGGTATATCCTCTTCGTCCGTGATCGTCACGTCGACGGTCGCTGCACCGCCGATCGCGCCGACGATGGCCGAGTTCACATCAGGGTTCTTAATACTGACCTGGAAGACCTCGTCGCCCTCGCGAACGCCGTCGTTAAGTACAGCGATCTGGACCGTCTGGCTCGTATTGTCGGTGTTCAATGTAACTATTTGGTCTACATCTTCGTAGTCCACACCGTCCGTCGCCGACCCTATCACGCCGCCGTCGCCGGTCGTAACGAGCTGGACCGTCGAGTCGGTGCCTGCCTGAGCGTTGTTCAGCGTAATCGTCACGCTCACATTGGCAGAGCCGCCGGCTCCCTCGTCAATCGTCGTCGGGCTTACCGCCAACGAGAAGGATGGTATCTGGCCGAGTCTGACCGTGGCCGGACTCGTTTCAGCACCATCGCTGTCACGAGCTTGGTACGTAAACGTCGTCACGGTAGCGTTGCCGTTCGGGTTGTACGTCACCACCCCGTACGTACCTACCGTCAGCGTCTGCGATGGGTCGCCAATGGCCTTTACCACGTTCACGACCGTTAACCCTGGCCCTCCGTCCTCAACGTCCACGTCATTCGCCAATATGCCCGGTGCCGCGAACGTCACCTCGCCGCCGTTCGGATCCACGAAGAAGAAGTCGTCGTTCGCGAGCGGAAGGTCGTTAATCGAATTGACCGAAATCGTCACCATGGCCTCGTTGGACACAAAGCCGTCCTGCAGCGCCTCGTATGTAAACGTGACGACTCCATGGAAGTTCGGGTCCGGCGTGTACGTGAACGAGCCGTCAGTGTTGAATGCCAATGTCCCGTCGCTGACGTCGGCTACGAGAACCGATGTGAGCGGTAGACCGACCGGCGTACTCGTGTCGTTCACCAGCACGCCTGAGGACACATCAACCACCAGTTGATTATCTTCATTGGTCCCGTACTCGTCGTCGTCAGCCTGCGGCAATTGCTCATCGTCATCGATCGTCACTGTCGCGTCGCCATCGTCGATCGTCGAGTTCTGCGCGTTCGACAGGGTGATCGTGAACGTCTCGTCGTTTTCGAGATGGCTGTCGTCCGTAATGTCGACCGTAATATTCTGCGTCTGAGTATGTTCGGCCGTATTGGGACCGAAGTTCACCGTGCCACTTTGGGACGCGTAGTCTACGTCGGCCGTAGCCGAGTCACCCACGGCGCCGGTCGCGTAGTCCACGCTGGCGGCTATGGCCGTCTTACCCGCCTGGGTGACCTCGATTAGCGCCTGGGCCAACGTGCCCGTGCCCTCGGTGACCGTCAGGTCACTGATCGACAATGTCGGGGTGTCGGCCGGGTCATCAATCGTAACGATCTCGGTCCGCTGCCCACCGGTTTCCCCTAATATGACGGAGTTGACCGCGTTGTCCAACCGCACTCCGAACGTCTCCAGACCCTCACGGATCGAATTGCCGGCGTCGTTGAAGATCGAGATGATTATCTGCTGTTGCGGGACCGCTTCTGTAAGGGCGACAACCTGGCTCAACTCGGCCAAGTCCTCCAAGACGGTGGCGGTACCACTCACCGTCGAGAACGTCACCTCCGAGATGGCGTTAGGGTCGGCGTTGAACAAATCTATAGTCGCGATGACCTGTAAGTCCGTGTCCTCATCGACGGCTGTCAGACTCAACGAAATATCGAACGACGGTGGCAGGTTCAAGCCCACGACCGTCTCTACTGACTCACCGCTCAGCGGGTCGACCGCCACATACGTGAAGTTCGTGCTCGTCAGGGCGGCCGGCGTGTAGTCGAACGAACCATCAGAGTTCGCGATCAAGGTGCCGTGAGCCGGATTCTGGACGATCTGCGCCGTTAATTCACTAGGATCATTGTCCACATCAGCGTCATTAGCCAGCACCCCACTCTGAGCGTCCACGTTCAGCGCCTGCCCCGGCGTTACGTCATAGCCGTCTGCAGTCGCGACAGGCTCGTCGTTGAGGTTCGAAACCGAGATCGTCACGTCTGCCACGTTAGAATTGATCGCCGCGGCCGTAGGATCCGTCGTAGAAAACTCATACTGGAACGTCGCATCGCCCGTGAAATCGGTAGGCGGCGTGTAGGTGAAGGAGCCATCGGCAAGGTTCAGGTTCAACACCCCGGTACCCGATTGCAGGTCGGTCACAAGATTGATAGTCGGTGTCTCACCGGCCGGCACCACGTCGTTGGATAGGACACCGCCAGCCGCATCGACGACCAACTGGTCGTCCTCCATCATCGTGAACTGATCGGACTGGGCCTGTTCGTTGTCATCAATTGCGATCGTCGCCAGCCCATCTCCTATCAGGGCATTAACTGGGTTCGTCAACTCAAGCAGCAACTGCTCATTGATCTCACCGTTGGTATCGTCCGTGATCAGAATATCGAGCGTCTGGGTAACCGATCCGCCGGCAGGATTCGCAACGAACGTTAGCTTCCCGCTCGTAGCGGTGTAGTCAGCTCCCGCAGTCGCCGCGTCATTCGTGTTAGGCGACAGCGTGCTGTAGTCCACTTCCACATCTACCGAGTGAGCTCCGGTTACGGTGACGCCTACCGAAGCAGAACCTGCGTCCTCTATCAGGCTAACGTCGGCTCCTACGTCCACCGTCACAGCGTCCTCGTCGTCGAGCATTGTGATTGTCACGCGGTACTCGTTAGCGCCTTCTGCCAATGGGATGTCGGTACTAGCGCCCACACCCACACCGGTGGCGCCCGACAACACGATGTCGAACGTTTCCGAACCCTCGAAGATCGGGCTACCGGTGTCGTCCGTCAGGTTCACCGTATAGGTCACCCTCGGCTCAGTGGAGTCGTCGGAGAACGAGGCCGTGGTGAACGTAAAGTCTGAATCTCGCGTTGCGCCGCCACCCTGGACGTCGACGTCCACGATCGAATGGTTGCTGGGGACTCCGTTGGTCAGCACTACGTCAAAGGTAAACGTCCCTTGGGTTTCGTCCACCGTGAGGGAGGGTATCTCAACATCCAGACACGGGTTCTGGCAAATCAGGAAAGCAAGGAGGTCTTGATCGCCAAAGACCTGGCCAGCAGGTGCCGCGTCCTCAACCCGGAAGGTAAAGAACGTGTTTCCGAAATAGTCTCCCTCCGTTCCGATCGTGTTATACGTGAAGCTGCCGTCCGGCTGGAGGTCCAGCACCCCATGCTCAGGCGGAATGTCGTCCACCAAGACTGCGACCTTGTTTTGAGCGTCCGGCACATTAGCGAGTGCGCCTTGTTCGGCAGCCACACCGAATAGGAATTGCGCTTGGCCCCCGCCGCGAACAAACGGAAGTTTGGGGTTAGGCGGAGGCGGCGGAACGTCGGCCAGTTTGATCGTGACCGTCGCTGGTTCTGACGTCAGTTCCGGAACCATTTCCTGCGATGTAAACGGCGATATAGAGGCGGGCACTACGGCGACGTAGTCAAACGTCACGTCCTTGCCTTCCTCAGGTACGTTCTTATTAGACCTGTAATAGAAGCTGCCCGCTGCTAATCCGAACCCCTTGAACAAGAATCTGCTCAAGTGAGTCTCGAAGTCCGCGTTGAACGGCTGTTGCGTCTGCGCCCCCAAGTAGTATGCCCCTTTGACATCGTCGGGCAACTGCGGATCGTTGTCGAGAATCCCAGGTTCAGGCCAACTCCGAAGTTTGTTAGAGATCGCTGAGAAACTCTTTCCCTCGTCGTATCCCGCACCGGCGAAGTCATACAGGTCGTCGACAGGCGTAGGAGCGTCGTCGTTGTAGATGAAGCCCAATACCCGTTTACGTCCGTCGGCCTGCGGGAAGAAGACCGTGAACGATTCGTTGCCCTCGTATTCGAAGTCTTTGAAGATCGATATCGGCACGACCACCTCGGTCGTGCCCGGAGGCACGTCGACATTACCGCGCTGGACGTGCGAGAAGTCGCCGTCTTTAGCTCGCGCGATGAAGCCCTCAGTGCCGTCACCCGTCAGATACGGGACGGTAGTGGTGAGGGCCGATACGCCGATAATCTCGACCCGTACGAGCGCCTCGGTAGTTTCGCCACCAGCGAGGCTACCGGACGGATCGCCCTCCACGACCTCGATGACCTTATCGAGTAAGCGGTGTATCGGCGGATCGTCGTCGTCTCTAACCTGCACCGTGACAGCAGCTTTCTGTTGGTAAATAACGCCGTTCGGTGACGCGTTACTCAGCGTGGCGGTGAAGTCCTCGATCGGGAGTTCATTTATGGCGTCGTCGATAATCGGGATATCCACCGTACCGGTGCTTTCCCCGACAAGTATCGTCGCCACAAAGGTACCGCCTTGGTAGTCTGAGCCATCGACGGCACTACCGCCGGCCGTTACTACGTCTACCGTGACGGATTTGGTGTCGTCGTTCACACGGTCGGACTTGACCGTCAACGTTGCCGTCCCGGCTCCTTCTGTGACAGGTGTTTGCGGCCCGCTTATCGCCAGCACGAAACCAGAATCGTTGTCCTTAATCGTTAAAGTTTGGCTTCTTCCGGCAGGTATGTTGTCTATGACCTCATTGGGGCCGAACCCGCCGTTTTCTCCGTTAGAGGTGGCCGTGAGGCCAAAGATCATTAAGGTCTCGTCATTCTCAATCGCCGTATCGTCTATAACTTTGATTAGGTCTACGGCCTGCGATTCGGTGGCCCCAGGCGGAATGGTGGATACGCCATCGCCTACTTCGTAGTCCTGGTCCAGGAGGGCGGTCACCGGAATCACGTTATACGTAACTGCAATCGGGAAGTCGCTAGCCGTGGTCAAGCTTGCCGAACTGATCGCTGCTTTGACGCCAAACGCTTTGACCGTGCCCGTCAGTCCCTCATTACTCTCGCCTTCAAATAGTTCACCTCCGGCTGGAAGCGCCAAGAGCACTACGTCGGGAACTAGCTCATTGTCCACAATTGTCAGGACCGCGCCACCATCACCTATCGTGCCACCGATGACCTCGGTAATTGACACGTTGACGGTTTCGTCATTTTCATAACGCGAGTCATCCACAATCGGGAAGGCTATGATTCCGGTGTCGGAGCCGCCGCCAATTTGCCCTTTTCCTATTTTGGTACCTCGGAAATCGTCTCCAGCGGTTGCCGTCCCGCTTGCGATCTCGTAGACGAAGGATAACGTTTGCCCACTCTTGACAGGACTGTCCGTTTTCACCCTAAGCACTGCGTGCGGTTGCCCTAAGGGAAGGAGCGGATCACCTGACTCGGGAACTGTATTGTCCAAAATCGAAAGGACTATACTCAGATCGTCATCGAAGATCTTGATCTCCGTTTGGTTCGGTGATATCAAGACCGAACCACTTGCGGAGTCTCCTGCCGAGTAGTCAACGAAAAAGCTCTCGGGATCAGGATGCTCGACGTCCACGTCGCCCTTGGTCTTGACCCTAATTACCGTACTCCCGGCACCAGCCGGGATAATCGCCGTATCCGACTTGGAAACATAGTCCTGACCGTTTGTCGCCGTTCCATCGGTGGTCTCGTAGTCAAACTGCACCGGGAGTCCGCTGACTGTTGGGGAGCCGGTGTCAGGATCTCTCAGAGTGACGGCGATCTCAACGATCGTCTCGCCACCCTCGTCGCCTTCGATAGCAACCGTCTTTGACGCCTCAGGCTGTAACGTTGGAGTCGCGTCGTCGTCCACGACGGTCAACTGGTTTTTCTTTCTCGCGAATACGAAGTCGACGCCGTCAACGAGGTTTTGTTTAGTCGCCGGGTCTACTACGCCGCCATTTAAGATGTTTATGGCAAACGTCTCGTCGATCTCATCTAACTGATCGTCAATTACGACATCGGCGGCCTCGTCTCCATCATTAACCGTTCCCGTCCCAGACGTTTGACCTGCTTCGATCTTGACGCGTACGTCGATCGTCGCGACGTCAACTTGATCCCGACTGAAGACACGGACCGGAAGACTAAGGTCTTGCTTTGGCCCAATGTCCGAAACGACCGTCACGCTGTATGACCCATCTGCCTCACCTACGGTCGAGGCCTGCACCGACAACTGTGGTATGTCGTCGTCGATGATGGTTACGATCGTTTCGGCGTTGCTGATTGGCGGATCGCCGTCGCCATCGGTCTGTGCGCCCGAAGACCCCCAAAGAATCTTGAAGGTCTCGTTGAACTCGTCGTCGGCATCCGCCACGATACCGATGCTGAGAGTCTCTTCGACGCTTCCGCCAGTGAAGGTGACCGTGTCGGTTGCGCCAGCGCCAGGGTCGAACGGGAATAGATAGTCAACACCAATTTCTGCCGTGTCGCCCGCTGCTCCCGCACCAACCGTCACCGTAATGTCAAAGTCCGAAGGGGCCGACAGACCGAGTGTTAGCTCAAGAGTCGTTGTACCGCCGGTTCCCTCGACGATCTCGGTGTCCCCCGGTGTCAGTATCGTCGGATGACCATCGTCGTCCTCAATTGTGACGGTCTGCGTACTCGGCGAACCAATCGTGGCTTCACCCGAAACGATGGCGGTCAATTGCCCTGTAAACGTTTCGTCCCGCTCATCGGCGTTGTCGTTGACTATATTTGTGTTGCGAAAACCAGTCAGTTGGTTAGCGAGAATAGTTACGTTCGGGGTCAGAGCTCCGTAGTCGTCACCCGCTGTGGCAGTCACCCCGGTCTTCACCCAGGAAACCACTATATTCTCTTTGGGCGCAATATCAGATTGAACCGTGAACCTCACTAGACCTGCAGCTTCATCAACAGACAGAGCGTCAGCCACGAAGGAAAGTACGGGTACGTCATCGTCTTCGATAGTCACAGTCGCTGTGTCGTTTGCAGCGTCAACGATGCCCGGGCCGGTCGCACCGGTCAGCGTTACTGTGAACGTTTCGTCGAACTCGTCTGCATTGTCGTCTGTGATTCCGATTTCAACCGCCGCACTGGGCTCATTCGCCAGTATAGTCACCTGCCCCGTACCGCCCGTGTAGTCACCAGCGGTCGCGGTACCTGTGGCTGTGTCGTAGGAAACAACTACGTCCGCGAGCGGGGCAGGATCAGCGGTCACCGTCAAGAAGACCGTACCATCCGCCTCGCCTACTGTCTGCTCAGGCTCAATAGAAATATCAACATTGGGCAGTGTGATCTCAAATGTCGTTGCAGTTGTTGGGCTAACGATGTCGCCCGACTGCCCGCCAGCATGAATATGCGCACGCAGCTTCGCGTCGTAGAGACCGACGTACGGCACCTCTGCCGGTGCCGTCCAGTAAATCCAATACTTTATCTTCGCGCCAGGTGTAATGCCCTTGAATTTCCCCGCTCCGGGGGGAATGGTGCTGCCCGGCAACGTACTAGTTTCAAATTCGACCACTCCATCTAACTCAACAGTGATCCGGAGGGTGCCGCGGGAACTGTTGGCGGGATCTGGATCCTGAGGGTCGTCAAGAATATCCGCCACTGGAAACGACAGGCTATCAATCTGTGCGAGATCTACAAGTAGGTCGGTATGATCCTGAACAGGCAAGTAGACATCAACCCACGTCGCAGAATTGGGAGAAGTTTGGATGATCTGCAACTCAATCGCACCGACAGTTACCGCTTCTTCGTTAGGAAAGAGTATCTCCCCGTGAAGAGCCCGCTCGGTGCCCAACTCGTTGGGGTCTAACGAGGTCGTGAAGCTAAGGTCAGCACGATCCTGAATAGCACGAACCAGTCCAGTGCCGACTAGGACTGAAACGACCACGAGGGATACAAGTAACGCGCCCGAGTAGATCAGAGATTTCCTATTCATGTTCACCTACCTTGTAAGATCGCGCCACCCTTGAATCTCCCTATCCAAGACACCTAAATATCAAACGCACAAAGGCACGGCTATCCGCAGCCTTTCCCCAGCATCCGCTTATTATCAGAGGGCGGCTTATGTATGTCAATACCTATGTTCAGCCGTTGTTCACCAACTGCAAGGACTTTCGCATAGCACTCCGAGGTTGAATTGCGCCCCCCCGTCTAGATCGCGTTCGTCGCCAGGTCATTCGGGCACCGACATCGGTTTGTCGGCCGGAAGTAGGATTGGGGGGCGTTGACGGCTTTTTGCGACCCCGACCACTCCAGCTTGCTTCGTGGATCTGACTCTTCGGGTCGCACGTTACACAATCCTTCCGTCAACTGTGAAGGGTGCTTAGACCGAGGTTACCAGAGGCCCATCACCCCGTCAACGCCTGTCCGATGGCCCGGATAGACGCATGTCACTGACTCTAAATGACTATAAATCGTAGCCTCTCTTTTACCAATGTGTATCAGACCGTCTGGCCAACACCGTCGCAATGTCGAAACCGTGTTGTCTACGCCTTTTTTCACCAGCGCACGTACCGGGTCAATTCCTTTCCGTGTTTGCAAGATAGCCCTCACCAGTCTAACTGATCTTCGGCTGTCTCAATATCGAGAAACTCCCATAGTTACTATCATTCGCAGCTTCAGAGCAAGTTCGTTAGACGCGGCCGCAACAGCATATGCACGACAGAGATAATTACTGCACCGGTCAGGATGAAGATGGCTGCCGAGAAGGTCCACCCTCCGACGACCAGCCCCAGAGTAGTCCCGGCAGCGGGAGGATGTTCGGTGTTGGTAACAACCATAAGAAAAATGCTGGTACCTACCGACATCGCAGCGATTGCGTCCAGAATGATTCGGAAGTCGGCAGAAAGTTCGCTTAACGCTGGTATCATGAGCAATGCTGAGAAGATCAAACCTACGACTACCGCTACAACGTGCCCACCTATCACTCGTTGAGGGCTGGAGCCACACTATGCGGTATCACGAAAACGATAAACGCCGTGGATGCGATAGCCACAACGATCGCGGCGCGGAGAACCACATCCTGTACCAGCAAAATCAACATCAGCGCGAGCGTAGAGAGTCCGCATTGAAAAAGGTAGTTTCTCCATCGGCGTCGGACTTTCCTGTCGATCAGCCGCCAGCCCAGTATGATGCCTCTTATCGGCCGTCGCTTCCTGAACCAAGAGCCCTGCATATTCATTACATGACCTGTGTCGGCTTATTGCATCAGTGGACGCACCCAATGACCCGGGCCGCTGAGCAGCGGCGCTTGACCGCGACCGAATAGCGCTTCGCATTCAACGCCTTGGCAATGCCATCTAACTTCAACGCCAGTCCGTGCTCAAGGCAATCGAGGGTCTCTCGTTAAGATAGCTGCGCCGGTCAATTGACATAGCGATGCAACGAAACCTAGAATCCAGACCTATTCATCAGGCCGCGCCGAGCATTGATCGAAACGGAGACTCCCCTGAGTAACCCGCGGACAAGCGTAGAGGACATTGAGCACAGACGACGACGCGAGAGAATCGCGTCCCTGTTCGATATAATTTCGCCTCGCGGTGGAGAAGCGAACCCGCTTCCATCGCCAGTGATTCTCGGCCTTTCGTTCTTAGTCGTAACGTTTATTGGTACGCTGATACTACTGTTGCCATTCAGCCAGCATGACGGCGGCTTTACGCCGTTCCTCGACGCTCTGTTCGCAGCCACATCGGCCACAACAGCCACCGGGCTAACTACTCAGGATGTCCCGACCTTCTGGACAAGACCCGGCCAATTTGTCCTGCTAGCTCTTATGTTCACAGGCGGGCTTGGCTTCATGTTCATGGCCAGCGCTCTGCTGCTCAACGTCGGCAGGAGAACGCAGTCTGTCCTGACGGGCGAAGTCGGCAGCACGACGTATTCGCGGAACATTGTCCGGCTGGGCGTACGAATCACATTGGTCGTCATCGGCGTCCAGTTGGCCGGCTTCTTGGCGTACTTGGTGAGATTCTCCTTCGTCGATTCTACGACTGAGGCATTGTGGAAAGCGCTGTCCTTCTCTGTATCCGCCTTCAACAACGCCGGATTCGTAAACATCCCGCGTGTCGAAAATGTCGGTACGCTGCACCCGGACTGGGCCAGCCTCGCGATTACCGGGATCTTAATCGCGCTCGGAGCGTTGGGCTGGATGGTGGTACTCGAAGTCGGGCAAAAGCGGCGCTGGGTCACACTGTCGCTCAACACCAAGATCGTGCTCAGCACGACGGCATTGTTAACTCTTATCGGCGCCGGACTGGTGTTCTTGTCCGAATTTGAGAATCCAGCGACAATCGGCGGGCTGCCTTTACTGGACAAGATGTCTATCTCCATGTTCGAGTCCATCAGCGGGCGAACAGCAGGGTTCAATACGATCAGCTATGCGCACACCGAGCAGCATACTAATTTCTTTATGACCGGCCTAATGCTCGTCGGCGGTGCATCCGCATCGGTCGCCGGTGGCATCAAAGTCAATACGTTGGCTGTTCTCATCGTGGCGATCGTGGCTGTCATGGCCGGACGGACAAACGCGTCGATATTTCGACGTGAGATTCCATTGCCACAGATTCAACGTGCGATGACTCTGTGCATTTCGATGATCGCCGTCGCCTTCGTCGCGGTGATCCTGCTCACATTTTCCGAAAGAGGGCAAGGTTTCGCGTTTATCGACCTTATGTTTGAAGCGGTATCCGCAATTAGCACTTCCGGCCTGAGCACCGGGTTGACCTCCGAGCTGTCCGGTTGGGGGAAGCTGGTGGTCACCTTCGCAATGTTCGTCGGACGGGTATTCCCGCTCTCTCTGGCCCTCGTAATGATCGGAAACGCTCGGCGAGAGACCGCCCTGTACGCAACGGAGCGTGTGACCATCGGGTAACATGAATACTTGGCCTTCCCGACTGAATGGTCGGGTGCCCTGCCAATTCTGTATAATCCTCTGGTCGCGTTGGCGGTATCATGTGCTGACTGATATAGCGCTGGATGAAATTTACGAAACTCGGCAAACTCTATGAAACAGCAAGTGGTCGTCATCGGTCTCGGCAGGTTCGGTTCGAGCGTTGCCCGATCCTTATACAATCTCGGTCACGACGTACTCGCACTGGATGTCAGTGAAGAGCGCGTCCAAAGCATGATGGGCCAAGTAACATTTCCAGTGACCGGCGACGCCGCCAACGAAACAGTCCTCCGCGAACTCGGCGTGCCGGACTACGACGCCGCCGTTGTCGCCGTTGGAACGGATATTGTCGCCAGCGTACTTTCGACGGTCATTCTCAAGAACATGGGCATCCCATACGTTGTGGCGCGGGCTCGTGACGATCTGCACGGCAACACTCTGGAACGGATTGGAGCGGACAAAGTCATCCATGCCGAGTCGGAAATGGGGGTTCGCCTGGCGCACAATATGTTCAATCCTAATGTTCAGGAGTACTTGGAACTGGCTCCGAATTTTGGATTCAGCCGCATTCGGGTACCTGAGGACTACAACGACAAGACGATTGGGGAACTTGGCTTCTCGGGCCCGCGAGACAAGTATGGCTTGGCAGTAATGGCAATTAAACGAGGTCGAGACATCACACTAAACCCTGACACGAATGACCGTATTCGAGCTGGCGATGTCCTCATACTCGCCGGTCGCGACGATTTCCTTGAACAGCTCCCTTCCTGAACGGTCACGGTCAGGTTGGAAGGTCCCCTGTTTTCACCCTGAACTAACGCAGATTATCCAGTGCTAAGCTCCAAAAAACGCCAGAGAACGGGCGTCGGGTCAGCGTTGGTCGCGGTGTCTGGAATTCCGTCGGATCAACATGCCGTTCGTCTGGCAGCCCAAATGTTCGGCTCTCAGCGGGGCGTCCTTTATATTGTTCATATCATTGAAGTGGACCGTGGACTGCCCGTGGACTCCGAGATTCGAGACCAAACGGCTATCGGCGAGGATTTGCTCGACTCAATGGAGCGAATCGCGAAGCCATTCAAGTGCGAGGTCTACTCGGAATTGCTGCAATCGCGCCGTGCGGGACACGCGATTGTCCACGAAGCTGCTGAAAGAGAAGTCGACGCCATCGTAATTGGAATGCCGCACAAAATGAAGTACGGTAAGTTCACTCTTGGCGAAGCGGTACCCTACGTTTTGGAACACGCTCCCTGCCGGGTCGTTATCTGGCGAGATGCCATGCGCAGTGACATGGAATAAAAAGGGCTGTCTTCAGGCTAAGTTGACTTACGGATATTAGAAAATGGTACAGATCGACCGACCGGTACTTGGACCAAAGCATATTCTCATTGTTGGATGCACTGAGCTTGGTACGGCTGTCGCAACCGCGCTCGCCGATCTGGGTAATACCGTTCACATCCTCGATACCGAGTCGGTCGCGTTCGACCGTCTATCGAAGTCCCAGATCGACGAGCACCGCATCGTGCCGTTCGTCGGCGACGGCACCTCTCAGGAAAACCTTTTGAAAGCCGACGTCTTAGGAGTGGACGTTTTCATGGCGCTCACGACACACGATACGACCAACATTCTTACCGCGCAGCTTGCCAAGCACCATTTCCAAGTGGAAGTAGTCGTTTGCCGTGTGGATGACAGCGACTTGCAGATGATGTACAACGATTTGGGCTTGATCGCCATCGGCGCGAACGCCCTTTTGGCAGACACCGCCATCCAAGCAGCGACGGCATAACATGCATGTGGTAGTGATCGGAGCAGACCGCCTAGGGAGAGCCGTTGCCCGATGGCTCGTGTCTGCAGGACACGAAATCGCCGTCGTCGACTCGGACCAAGGACGTTGTGCCGCCATGGACGAAGCGTTTGGTAGTGTCTCAGTGATCGGCGACTGTGTAGACTGGGCCGTACTTTCACGGGCCGGCGCAAATCGTGCAGATGCGGTTATAGCAACTTCCAACGACGATGGTGTCAACCTCATCGCTTGCCAGATCGCCAAACACCGGTTTGAAGTGACGACCACGATCTCAGTCGTGAACCATTCCGATCACGTTGATTTGTTCAACGCCCTTGGGGTCGACGTTACGGTCGATGCACCTGATCTCATGCTCAACCAAATCCAAGAGGGCCTCACGTCTCAACAAATCACACATCTGAAACCTCTACCCGCCAATGGTCAAGACCGATCCCTTGTTTCCATCCGCATCCCTCGTGAGTACGGCTCGGAAAGCCGCCGCCTCGGTACCCTTTCCTTCCCGCAAGGGACTCTGTTAACCCTTGTCATCACGCGCGACGGAGAACCTCATCTTCCAACCGACGACCTCGAAATCCGTGCGGGTGACGAGATCGTGGCTGTTACCACAGCGCATGGAGAGGACGAACTCCGCGACCTCCTATCCAACGACTTGGTCATATAAAAGGAAAAAGAAAACGGGCGGCCTCGTCGAGACCGCCCGTTTTCCCTGCATCGTCGATTACTTAGCTGGTGCTCGAAGCAGTCCCAGTTCCCATACTTGATGTACCTTCGTCTGTCGCGCTCTCTACCGTCTCAGCAACGTCATCCGCAACAGTTGCCGTCTCAGCGACATCATCCGCAACGATTGAAGCGGCGCCGTCAACATCAGGTAACTCCACCACAGGAGGAGTCAGCGGCTCCATGCCCATCCTCTCGCGGACAACGTCGACGGCAGGTGTCACCTGCTGCCGCACGTTTTCGATGGTCGGGGCGATACTGGCGTTGATTTGAGCCGCCATCTCTTCTGCCCGCTCGCGCCACACGTCGCCCTGTTCGGCAATGCCTGCCCTTGTCTCCGCACCGGACTTGGGAGCCAACAGCATCCCTACCGCGGCACCAAGTACGCCGCCCAAGAGAAATCCAGAAACGAATGCAATTCCACTATCGTTGTCAGCCATAACACATATGCTCCTTGTACTAATTCAGATTACGCTTCGCTACGAAAACGTCGCATGATAAACGCTAAAGCCTTCCCTATACCGTAAACGAATCCAGTTCCAGACGAAGTTGGCTCCGAGAACCGCTCTGATATCGCATCAGCCACCTCCCTAGTGCTCTTGAGCGTATTATCCACCGATTCGAGCACGCTCGACAACTTTCGGTAGACAAAGAATAGCGCGCCAGTCACGAAAAGCAGGATGAAGATAAATAGAACGTCGCGGATGATACCCACTAGGTGGGCAGTGGATTCCAGAGTCACGCAGTTCTCTCCTTCACCCCGACATTGTGATAATGGTAGCAGGCAGGCATAGCACCTGCAAACGGTGATCGTTCAACAGAGCCAAATCCGACTGGGTCACGACAAACCGTCAGCCGTCTGAAAACGCTAGGGTCAGAGGGGTTACGGCTGAATCAGAATACGCATCGACCCATCGGCGTCTTTACGCTGAGTCATGACGGTGTGTCCGCCCTCCTCCGCCCAGACGACCACGTCATAGGTATTCAATACATCAGGCACAACGACCTCGACAAACGACTGGTCGTCAACTTTAACCTGGTTCGTCAACTCAGCGAGAATGCTGGCGCAGGTCTTACCTGTGCCGTCGATGACAACCCACCCACCTGCTGTGACACCATTCGACTTGGCGTTGCCATTCTTCAAGTACGCGCCATCGAGTACGTCGATTTCGCCTGACTGACGCAATTCCAGTTGTCGCCTGAACTCAGCGACGGCCTCCCAATGTACACCGTCGTTCCGGTCGCCCTTCGAACAGACTGCACCTCGGACGCCGACAATATCGGGGTTAATGCGCGCGAGTTCATCCAAGTCGTTTATAGTCAAATGGCCCGAGAGCGCCGTGCTCATCCCATCTTGCTTACTTTGGAATACCATGTCTCGAAGTTCGCTCTCCGACATGAAGTCGAAGAGATTACGCCCGTCTTTGGTAAGCGTATCGATTAGCCACCCATCACATTCGCTCTCCTGGGCCAGTCGCACCATGTGGTCCGCTTCGAGACCGTCGTACAGCGGGTTGTCGGCGAAGAGTGAACCGATCAGTTTTGTGTCGGTGCCCTTCAGCGCCTGCTTCGATGCTTGCAGCGTTTCGAGAGCATGGTCGTACTCAGTATTCATGAAGCCAACCTTCACCGAGGTGGCCCCTATTCGACCTGCCGCGTAAACGGCCATAGCGACGGTGCCAATCTGGTTTGGGACCACGCCGAGGGTCACGCTGGCGTGATGAGGTTCAGGGACCGCATCCCGGATTTGCTCGACGACCCAGGGGTTCGCTGAACCGACCAGCGCCTCTTGCAAATTCTTCACATCGACGATATCTGCGCCGCCCTTGAGGGCGTGCATTGCCTCATCGAGGTTCTGAACGCTTACCATCAAAATCATGGCTAACCCCCTACCGTCGCAAGCACAGTGCTCTGAACGGAATCCAATTCAGTTTTCAATCGTGTTTTTTCTTCATCATTCAGATCAGATAATGGAGGACGTACGCTTCCATGCTTCAGCCCCATTAACTCGCCCCAATATTTGCACATTGATGCTGGCAGCGCTCCACCAAACTTTTTAACGGTGTATTGCCACCATTTATCTGACAGTGATTTGATTGGGCGAATATGTTCATCATAAAATACGTCGTCGATATCACCAGTCGTTGCCCGCTCGATGAACTGGACGTAGTGATTCGCTCCAGGGCGGTCGAATCGCCAATCGGATGTATTTGCGAACATCACTTGCTGTTGGAAACCGAGTTCCCTGCCTTTGAAAAGCACCCACTCATCCGGTGCGCTAATGATGGCGGATTTGCCAAGGAGCCGATGAGTCTCGGTAGTCAGGTCTTGGTTGAAACTCGCTTCCTTCACGCCCACGACGTTCGGGATATCGCATATCCGGCGCAGGCCATCGGCGCTCATCACGATGCCGAACTGCGGCGAGTTGTAGAACATGATCGCCAGGTCGGTGTTGTCCGCAAGCACACCGACGAATTCGACTACCTGTGATTCGGTCTTCGTCACGAAATACGGCGGCGCGACAATCAGCAGATCAAAACCAACCGACTCCGCATGGTCCGCCAGAAGCAGCATCTCTTTATGAGACGTATGAGAGACGTGAGCACCGACAAGCCAATCCCCTGCCGCTTCGTCGGCGGCGACATCGTAAACCCTTAGCCGTTCATCGCGTGTTAGGCTCCAAAATTCGCCCATACCCCAGGTGAATCCGGCACCCCGAGTACCAAGGCTTCTTACGTGGCGGATGTTGTGCCGGAGCGCTTCCTCGTCGAGTTCATCTTCCGGCGTGAACGGCGTCATTAAAGTGCTCCACTGACCTCGCAGATTCTCCCACGCCCAGTCCTGAGCTTCGCTCTTGCTGTACTTCGCCATGGGGGTACTCCCGATCTTTGGTGGAGTTGCAAATCGCCTGAAAAAAGTTTGTTACTTTCTTCACATATCATAGCGATCCAGCGAATCGCGTGTCAACGTACAGCCGTCTGTAGCGCAACCTCAGACTACCCAGGTCCATTCCTCATTTGACCGAGCACCACGCTGGCAGTAGGATATTGGCTACCGGCTCACCTCACTCCGTCAGTACAGGAGCCTCTCGTGCAGGACGAAGCCATGTCCGAAATCGACCAGACGACCCCACGGCATGCGGGACTCAGTATCCGAGTCGGAGCTGCCTTGCTCGACATCGTTACATTACAATGGGTGTTCCGGTCCTGCTAGTCGTTTTCATCTTAGCTCAGATGTTTGGTATCACCGGTGACGGTTCGATCATCAACATCGAACAAGACGATGCCGGCATCCCGACAGGAGTGAGCTTGGGCTCAGGATCGTGCCAGACCTGGGATCAGATCATCATCTTGGCTACAGTGACTATTCTTCTTTGGGTGAACTGGGACGGGCGCACCCCTGGGAAGAAAATTCTGAGAATCAGAATCGTGTCGTACCCGGAATATCAAGAGTTCGGCTACCGGACAGCGACGATTCGTAGCATTGTCAGCACTGTGAGCGCAGTGTTGTTATTCATCCCCTACATCGCCATCGCGATCATGATTGTTGTCCGCGACGACAAGCGTGGTCTCCACGACCTGCTTGCCAAAACTGTCGTCGTTCACGATTGAGGCTAGGTCCGGTCTCTCAGTCGCCGAACGAACTTGAGCCCGGACCAAACCTCATCCACCGCGATCACCTTCACGTCGACTAGTCCGTTCCCGAGCCCGATCTCCCGTACCACGTTTTCATCGAGGTCGGTCTCCATCTTCGCGGCTCTCTTGGGCCATGACACCCATAGCATCCCGTCGCGTGACAAATTATCCTTCACCTGTGGAAACTCTGCTTCAAGTACACCTCTTTCCGAAACGAATAGCTGAACGAAGTCAATGTCCGCGATGACATCTTCCTGGACTTCGACACCTGTCGGCAGTTCGCCCAGGGTTGCCATGTAGTCGGGTGGTACGTTCAGAAACGCAACTGACCAACCTTCCTTAATACCGAGTTTCTGCACCAACGTCCGCTTTGAATACCCAGCTTGTGCCATCTGACTTAGCTCATCTCGTCGGTGATCGTCATATCGTATTGCTTGGTTCGTCGCGCGAGCTTCTCGTGCTGTTTCTTGCTCATATCGGGGTCCGACTGAAGAATCCTTGTGCCTTCGGTCCTCGCCAACCCGATAATATCGTGATCAGTGATTCGTGCGACCTGCAAGCTAGGTAGGCCACTTTGCCGCGTACCCAAGTAATCACCGGCACCGCGAAGCCTCAAGTCTTCCTCCGCCAACTCAAAGCCGTCTCGTATCCGTTCGACCAGTTTCAGTCGTTCCCGTGCCGCGTGCCCCGGTTCGTCGGCCAGCAGAATGCAGTGACTCTGGTGTTTACCGCGCCCGACCCGTCCACGGAACTGGTGAAGCTGCGCGAGGCCAAAGCGGTCGGCCCCATCTATCAACATAACCGTCGCGTTTGGCACGTCGATACCGACCTCGACAACTGGCGTCGATACGAGAATATCGAGCGTCCCGCGCTGGAACTCGTCCATTATGAGTTCTTTTTCTCGAAGCGGCATCCGACCGTGCAACAGACCAAGCCGCAAGTCGGGGAACTCCTCGGTCGAGAGTTTTTCGAACTCGTTGATTGCCCCCTTCACGAACTTCGTTCGCCGCGTATCTTCTCCCGGCGTCGGATGGTACGGAGCGCTCAGATCTCGATTCGGCCTGCCGACGGGCACCTCGGCCTCTTCGATGAACGGGAGCACAATGAACGCCTGCCGCCCCGCTTTGATCTCGGAGCGGACCTTGTTATATGCGTTTTGCCGTCGGTCGGGTGCCACGTACCGCGTCACGATCGCCGGTCTTCCCGGCGGCATCTCGTCGATAATCGACACATCAAGCTCGCCGTAGACCGTCAGCGCCAGTGACCGTGGTATAGGCGTCGCCGACATAACGAGCAGGTGTGGGCGGATTCCCTTGTCGCGTAATGCCGCTCGCTGCATCACGCCGAACCTGTGCTGCTCGTCGACTACTGCGACGGCGAGCTTCGGGATATCAACGCTGTCCTGAATAATCGCGTGAGTCCCGATGATGATATCGACCCGACCGGCGGCCAGCATCAGCCGCATATCGTCTTTAACTCGCTTGGTCAAACTCCCCAGCAAAAGGCCAATCGTAACCGAGTGTTCACCCAGCTTGACGGTAACAATGTGCTTGCCGTCGTCGGTCGAGGCGGAACGTCCCAACAACTTCGTGATGGTCAAGAAATGCTGCTCTGCAAGTATCTCCGTCGGAGCGAGTATCGCCGCCTGGTACCTGTTCAATACGGCGACGAGCATCGCGGTTGTCGCGACCACCGTCTTCCCGCTTCCCACATCGCCTTCAAGCAGGCGGCCCATCGGTTTCGTCCATTGGATGTCAGCAAGTATCTCGTCGGTCACCCGTTTTTGCGCGCTCGTCAACGAAAACGGGAGTGACTCGACGAAGGTGCTGACGGCTAGGGCATCCACATTCAGCGAAACACCGGACTCTTCTTCCTGCCATGACTGCTTGCGACGTAGCACAGCCATCTGAAGCATGAATATTTCGTCGAATGCCAGCCGCCGCCGCGCCGCCTCCCACGAATCTTGCGAGTCGGGGTAGTGCATCTGAGAGACGGCAGATTGGAGGCCGAGAAGTCCAGTCCGATGCAAAATGTCCTCGGGCAAATAGTCTTCAATCTGCGAGAGTCCTGCGTCGAGAGCACGCTTGACGATACTGCGGAGCGTCCGCTGATAAAGCCCATCGACCAACGGATATATGGGCACGAGACGGCCTGTGTGGACAAGATCGTCCTGCCCCTGCATGAATTCGTACTCCGGGTTTTCGAATACCAGATTGTCCCGAAACGCCCCAACCTTGCCACTGACAACTAGCTTCGTACCCCGGCGAAGTGTATTGACCAGGTAACCCTGATTAAACCAGGTTGCCTTGACACTCCCGCTCTCATCGCTCAGCACCGCGTGTGCGGATGAACGCTTCGAGCCAATCATACTTTCGGACATCTCAGCCACAGTGACGAGCACAGTCTGCTCTTTGCCGTACTCAAGCTCCGCAACCCGACACACGTATGCGAAATCGCTGTGCCGGATGGGGAAGTGATACAGCAGGTCATGGACGGTCTCGATACCGAGCCGTTGCAGTTTGGGGAGGTTAGATTTAGTAGCGCCTGTGATCTGCGAAACATCGTCGGTCAGCTTGAGTTGGGCAGAGCGCACAACAGAAGCAGTCCTGGGGATGGCACGTTTAGCCTGCCTAGCATGCACGTTGGGCTGCTCGACCTCAGGCAGTCGCAACAAGATGTCGGTTGCCCACTGCTCGCGCTGTTGAGGCGAAAGCGACGAGTATTTCGGGGCGTTGCCGATAATCGGGGACAACTCGGATGACCATCGTTCGAGAAAACGGTCAAGACCGCCGATGACGGCAGCATTCTTAAACCCTTCGCTCTTTTCGAGGCCGAGGATTTTTTGTAGCGAAGCAATCTTTCGAGGGTCTGCGTTCTGCATGTCTACGATTTAGAGTACCGAACGAGCGCAGACTTGCCAACTTCGGTGATATTGCAAACTAGGACGCAGTCATACCGACCAGCGCTTCCAGATCGCCCGGCTCCTTTGGGATCGCGCTCGACATGACCCTGTACCCGTCAGCGGTCACGACCAGGTCGTCCTCGATACGAATGCCGATGCCTTTGAGGTACTCCGGCGCGTCCTCGACCTGCCGCCCGAAGTAGAGCCCTGGCTCGACGGTGAAGACCATCCCCTCTTGCAGCAGCACCGAATCGTCCCCATTCTTGTAGATCCCAGCATCGTGAACATCGAGTCCGAGCCAGTGGGACGTTCCGTGCATGTAGTACGGCTCGTGTTCCTTTTCCTCAATGATGTGGTCGATGTCACCTTTGAGAATGCCGAAGTCTTTCAAGCCCTGAATCAATACTTCGCGCGCCTTTTTGTGTACGTCACCGAACTCTACGCCCGGCGCGATCAACTCGATGGCCTTCTTTTGCGCCTCCAGCACAATGTCGTACACGTCCCGCTGTTCCGGGGTGAACTTTCCGCTAACCGGCCATGTCCGAGTGATGTCAGCACCGTAGTAGTCGACTTCGGCGCCAGCGTCGATTAGTAGCAGATCACCATCCTGAAGCTCACGCCGGTTCTTGATGTAGTGCAGGATGCAAGAGTTTTCGCCGGACGCCACGATGGATGGGTATCCGTTCCTCGGCGACCCTAGACGGCGGAACTCGTTCTCTAATGGTGTTTGGATGTGGTACTCCCGCTGACCCGCTCGGGTTTCACGAATCGCCGCATCGAATCCTTGTGCTGTGATGTCGATTGCTCGTTGGAGCGACTCGATCTCTTTGGCCGACTTGACGACGCGCATCGACGCGATCGTGATGCCGGGATCAGCGACACGTTGAATGTATCTACCGTTACGCTGACCGCTCGAACGCCGCCGCTTGACCAGATCGGTAACCAGGCGGTCCATCTCCTGGTCGGAGCCGAGGGAGTGGTACAGCGTATTCGTCTCTTCGAGCAGTTCCGGGAGTTTTTCCTCCAATTCCTCGATAGGGAACGCCTCGTCGGCACCGAGGTGTTGCTTCGCCCCGTCGACGCCAGCCCGCTGCCCTACCCATATCTCGAACTTCGGGTCGAACGGGTTTACAAAAAGCACATACGGATGCTCTTCGTGGCCGGGCCGCAGCACCGCGACCGCGTCCGGCTCGTCGAATCCAGTCAAATACCAGAACGTTGAGTCTTGCCGGTACTCGTGCTCCACATCGGAGTTGCGAGTTGCCATATGCCCGGCAGTCAAAATAATCGCTCCGTCACTCAAGGAGTCCATCAGTCGCGCACGACGTGATGCAAAGTCTTCTTGGGTTAATGCTGTTACTTCCGGGCTGCTAATCGTCAATGTCAATATGTTGTCCTTCATCTCTTATCCCCTCTCCCTTCGAGGGAGAGGGCTAGGGTGAGGGTGATGGCGCCGCTCGCGCCTATTTTGCTTCTCTAACCGCTGCTATCGCGCGACCCACCCTGCGTCGATGGAGTAGGTCGAGCCAGTGATTGACCGCGCCGTGTCCGACGCGAGGAACGCCGCAAGTCCCGCGACCTCTTCCGGGTCGATAAGCCGCTTGATAGCTGCGGGTTCGAGCATCACTTTCTCTACGACATCTTCAACCGGGATGCCGCGTGTCCGCGCCTGATCGGCCACCTGCGATTCGACCAGTGGCGTGCGGACGTAGCCGGGGCAGATCGCGTTTGCCGTTACTCCGAACTCCCCTAGCTCCAGGGCGACCGTCTTTGTCAGGCCGACGATGCCGTGCTTGGCCGAGTTGTACGCCGACTTGTACGGGCTGGCGACCAGTCCGTGAATCGATGAAATGTTGATGATCCGGCCCCAGTTCTGTTCCTTCATGCCTGGCACGACGTATTTGATTAGTTGAAAGGGTGCGATGAGCATAACCTGTACCATTTCCGCCCAGATATCGTCGGGAAACTCTTCGACCGGATAGATGTTCTGGTATCCAGCGTTGTTGACAAGGATGTCTACCCTGCCCTCAATCCCTATCGCGCTTTCGGCCAAATCCCGTGTCGCTTGCATGTCGGACAGATCGGCTTTCAGGAAATGCCCGCCGATCTGGTCGGCGGCTTCTTGGCCCACGTCGCGGATATCGTTGATGATCACCGTCGCGCCGGACTCGGCGAACACTTTGGCAATCGCCTTCCCGATGCCGCTTCCCCCGCCGGTGATAAGTGCAACTCTCCCACCGAGAGAGTTGTAAGTATTTGTCATGGAGACCTCGCCTCTATCAAATGTACGCCAATGGTACCTATCCAGAGGCACACTCGACAAGGGATGCTCTTGACGACCGACCGATACGTCGATAAGGTCGTTTAGCGTGGAAAGAACGGCCGCGACTCGAAAAAACGGAATGGAATGAACCAAGACAGCGAAAACCGCCGCCCTTACCGTGTGGGACTGATCGGTACCGGCATTATGGGCACCAACCACGGCATCGGCTATATGCTCAATCCCCGAACAGAGTTGGCCGCCGTCGCAGACTCCGACCCCGAAAACCTGGAACGGTTCGCACGGCGGTTTGGTATCTCAAACACCTATTCATCCTACGAGGAGATGTTTGCGAAAGAGAACTTGGACATCGCCGCGCCGATTCTTCCTGCCGGTCCCAATCCGTACGCGGTGATTGCTGCCGCGCGTGCCGGCGTCCGCGCGATCTTCTGCGAGAAGCCGATCTGCGCCAGCCTTGAAGACGCCGACCGTATGGTCGCGGAGATCTCATCACAAAACATCCCTTGGGCCGCAGCCGACGCGATGCGGAACCTGCCTCAATTCTGGCAAATCAAGGAGATGATCGATTCCGGCGAACTCGGGGAGGTCAGGACGATCAATATCTACCTTGGCACCGGCGACGGACGCGGCGAGATCTGGGGTGCCAACTGTCAGGACTTGAGCGTTGCTCGGCTCTTCGCTGACGATGCCGATGTAGACTGGGTTGTCGGATGGGTCAGAGGCGATCCGTTCGACGATGTGGACCAAGCGATGGGCGGCCACATCCGCTTCGAGAATGGCATCGAATGTTTCATCCATATGAAGGCAGAATCGAGGCGAGGCATCGAGATCATCACGAGCAAAGGTATGGTTTTCAGCGACTACCACACGTTCCGTCTGTGGAAACTTCAGGACAGATCTGAACTCCGCGATCTCGCCGAGATACCGAACGCGTTTCCCGATGCCGGACTGAACGAAATGCCGTTCGACGAGCGTGGCTGGCGTTATCCCGGCAACCGCATGAAAGCCAGCATCCAGGCCATCGTCGACTGTCTGGACGAGGGCGTGCCACCAAAGTGCAGCGGTGAGAACATGGCGAAGGTGCTCGAAATTTTGATCGCGCTTAGGGAGTCGCATCGGAGAGGACACGCCCCAGTTAAACTTCCATTGGAAGACCGCAGCCTGCGCATCGAGCCGCTGCCGTATCGCTGGATTAACCGCAAAGAAGTCTTCGGACCGACGAGGTATGAAGCGCTAATGAGCGTCCACATCAAGGAGACAGGATGAGAGAACCAACTCCGCATTACAAAATCATCTTCAATTGGGACGGTGCGCCCTTGGCGTACGACGAGCACCCGCAGTCAGTCGACCAACTGATGGAACAGGTGTACGGTCCGTTGGAGGGCACGCAGGTCGACGCCATGTTCTGGAGCATCGGCTCCCACGAAGCCGAATGGCCGTCGGATCAGCACGAACGGCAGGGCGATAGCACCGGTCGCGTGTACCCGTCGATCAGAGCGCTGCGCCACTCCGAAAACACCTGGGCCACGTTCGAGCGAGGAGAGAACCCTTACGGGAAAATGGTCGAGCGCGGGCACGAGTTGGGGATGCACGTCTACGTCTCGATGCGGATGAACGACAACCACTTCTACGGCACCCTGCCGGACGAGTTCAAGAAACTGAACCGTGGCACGAAGCTGCGTCAGGACCACCCCGAATGGCTGCTGGGCGCGGACGATGTGCCGGAACAGCGGGGCATCGGCTCGTGGAACTTCGTTAACCCTGAAGTGCGAGAGCACAGGCTTTCGTACATCAAAGAAGCGTGCCTCCAGGCCGATTGGGATGGCGTGGAGTTGGACTGGCAACGGCACCCGTTCCATCTACCGGAAAACTATGGCTATCGGCTACGTTACGTCCTCACCGATCTGCAAAAGGCGATTCGCCAGATGGCTGACGGGATTGCAACGCAGCGCGGCAGGCCATTCCATGTCGCCACACGGGTTGCAACGACCCTCGAATCGTGCCGCAACATCGGATACGACGTGGAAAAGTGGGCGAAGGACGATCTCACTGACATCATCATCGGTGCGGGCGGCTCCGGCACCGACCCCGGCTTCGAGGCCGCTGAGTTCAAGGCGCTGACCGACGGTACGAACATCCGGCTGTACGGCGGATTCGACAGCCTTGGCCGTCAAGAGGCCAAGCGGTTGATCTCACACAGCGAGTGGCGTGATGCATGGCTCCGGGCGGTAGCAACTGGCTACTACGACCAGGGCGCCGACGGTCTCTACACCTTCAACTGGTTCCCTGGCAAGGAGTCGTGGGGCGGCCTGTTGGAGACAATGGGCTCAGCCGATACGCTCAAAGGCAAGAACAAGCTCTACACCGCATTGCACCGGAGCCCGACATACCTCGATGGTATCAAGGCCAACGCCGTCAACGACCGCATTTACGGCCAGACGGCGGTGGTGGTGTTCCGAACTCTGACCCATGACGGCCCGTCACTTCGTTTGCCGATCTACGACGACGTTGAGGCCGAAGCGAATAACATAAAGACCATTCAACTTCAGATCGAGTTCGAGCACTGGGCGCCGGAAGACAAAGTTGAAGTCAGCCTCGACGGCGCTGTGCTTGGCGAGCCTACGATCCGCGATGTGGCGGAGACCGACGGCAATCCTGCAGACGTGTCGGAGAACAAGTGGCTGGTGTGGGACTTGACCTCAGCACAGGCCGCGAAGGGAGACCACACGATTAAGATCGTTCAGATAAATCGAGATGCCCGGATTCGCGTCCCGCTGATCGTCAACAACGTTGAGGTCTACATCAAATACCGGAGCTAATCACGCCAAGAGACGCGACACCCAGAGCAATCGCATTCTCACAATCCGTTCGTGCTGAGCAACGTTAAGTCCGGCGACCGGACCGAATCGAGGGAAGTAACGGCACTGCCGCTCCATCAGTCTTCCGTTTCCCTCCTCTCCCTCGAAGGGAGAGGATTGAGGTGAGGGTGAAGACGCCGCTCCGCCTTTCTTGGAGCAGTTACTTGATAGCTTGTCGAAGCACAAGTGGGGCAATCGTTCGTGGTGGAGATCACCTTGTCCCGCACACCTGCCCCCTTCGGCATGGCTCAGGACAGGCTCAGGGCGAACGGGTGGAAATCAAGCTAGACTCCAGAGAACGCGATCGCCCTCGCGACACCCTCCTCTCCCCTGGGAGAGGACCGACGTGAGGGCCCCCTAGCTCCCGCCCTCGTAAACCAGCGTGTCGGGATAGAACGCGAACCAGCCGAACCAGAACGACATGTGCGTCGGAATTCGCGGCAGCGTTTGTGTCGAATCGGCGGTACTCACCAACGCGTCTTCGGTGACTTCCCATACGGTGCCGCTCTCATCGACAATCGTCATCGGCACGCCCGTGGAGTCGTCACCATCCACCCGTGAGAACTCGTGATTGCCGCGCTCATAGACCTTCGCCGCCTGTGATATCTGCGAGGCTAACACGACGATGTTCGTGTCACCGAGAGTATCGTTGACAACCCTCTCTTGTTGGAGCACCTCGACCGGATACGCCTTGCGCTGCTCACCGATCTTCAGGCCGAGTACGACGTCTTTCGTCTCAAGCGCATCGTCCCGAAGCCAGACCGGGAACATCGTGTCCGGGCTGTTGAAGTAAGCGTTGTACGTAGCGTTGGGGTTATCTTCAGGAAAGTATCGGCCTGCGGGATAAACCCCTGTCTCGATATCGAGCACCGTTGTATCGGGATGCTCCGCTGTCCACTCACCCCATGTGGTTAGTAGCGTTGGGAAGAAGTCGAGCCGGATGCCGCTGTCAAAAAGTGGCCCGATGACTGGCTCGCCGCTCTCCTGATTCCAGATCGAGAAAGTCTCGCGGTCGTACATAAGCTTATTACTGCGATATAGGAACCCTGATGTACCGAAGGTCGTCTCGGTGCCATTGAACTTGCCTGAGTAAGCGATACCCGAGCCACAGAGCGTGCAATAGGCCAAAGAGATCGGCTCACCGCCGAGCACGTCGTTCGCCATCTCATGCGGGTTCATGATCCGCAACGGATACGCCCGGTGCTCGCCGTTGATCGAGACGCCGAACACTCGTTCCTGATCGGCCAGGTAGTCGGCTTGATCTGCTGGAATGTTTGGCGGGTTCTCCAGCGGCGGTATACCGTCGGGCCCCACGCCACCCCACTCGACCTCGAATGGCTCAATACGAGAATTGTCCTCGTATCCTTCCAACAACAACTCGAAGTTGGGGTCGATGCTGGCGAAAAACCGGCGCTTGAGTTGTGCATATCCATCTGGAGGCGCGTACTCATCGAGGTTATTGCCCAACCACTCGTACCATTTCGGCCAGTCCGTCGGGGTGTCGCCGAAATCTTGCCCCGTCAATTTCTGGAGCGTAAGCACTGCCTCATCGAAAACGTCTTGCTGATTGATGAACCTCATGAGCGTGACGATGACCGGCGCCATCGACTTGTCCCCGCTATCTCCGGCTGATTTCAGGCCGTCTATGGCCCGAGCAGGGGAAGGAGAAAGATCGGGGAACACGGTGCTGCTGATGCCCTGGAATATCTTGGACATCGTGATGACCGTGTCGTATTTCGCACTGCTAGACGAAGTTGGAGTCTGAGTTGATACTGTCTCAGTCGGGCTGGGTGTCGAGGCGTCCACATCATCCGAGGAGGACGCCTGAGTTGGCAGCGCTGTCGGCTGTTGAATAGCCGGTTGTGTCGCGGTCGGAGCGACCTGTTCGTCTTCAGTCGGAAGCGACGGAGGTCCCCCACTCGAACCACACGCTACCGCCACGACGAGTGCTAACGGTGCGACGAAGGTCAACAATGTTCGGCGGATGAGTGGCTTGTGCATGGCTATTAACTCGCGGTCAGAAGTCGAGAGTGCATCAACAATGACAACGATACGAGTGACTCTAAGATAGCAAATCACCGGACAAGACCGGTGATGACGATGTTCAGCATCGAACGACGGAAAGGCTGACTTCTACTTCACTTTCGCCTTGCCGCGCCGCATCCGCTGGCGGTCGCCGGTGGACAGCACTTGCTTACGCAGACGGATGTTCAATGGAGTCACTTCAACTACCTCATCGCGCGCGATGAAGTCAAGGGATTCCTCAAGGCTCATGATGACGGGTGGAGTGAGCCTGACGCTGATGTCGGCGGATGACGCGCGAACGTTGGAAAGTTTCTTCTCTTTGCAGACGTTGACCGCGAGATCTTCGTCGCGCGAGTACGTCCCGACGATCATGCCCTCGTATACCTGTGTACCGGGCCCGACGAACGTAGTTCCCCGTTGCTGGGCGTTGTTCAACCCGTACGTTACCGCTGTCCCGATTTCGGCTGCGACAAGCGCGCCTGCGCGTGTCGACTTTACTTCGCCCTCCAAGGGTTCGTAACCCATAAACATACTGTTCATCACGCCGTCGCCCCGAGTCGTTTTTAACATCACACTCTGGAAGCCGATTAGCCCGCGAGTCGGTATGAGGAACTCAAGGCGAGTATGACCCTGCCCGTCGCTCTGCATGTTCGTCATCCGGGCCAACCTGCTGGACAGCTCCTCAATCAATGGCCCGACACTGTCGTCGCCCACGTCGAGGGTGAGTGTTTCGTACGGCTCCATCTTCCGGCCATCCTCGATCTTCACGATAGCCTCGGGCTTGGAGACTTCTATCTCGTAGCCTTCTCTTCGCACCGTCTCGATGAGTATCGACAGGTGCAGTTCACCTCGACCGGCGACCAAGAACACCTCAGGGCTGTCCGTCGGCTCGACACGCAGGCCGATGTTCGTACGAAGCTCGACATTGAGGCGCTCCTGGAGTTGGCGCGAATTGACGTACTTGCCGTCCTGCCCAGAGAAGGGCGACGTGTTTACTCCAAAAGTCATTTGAACCGTCGGCGGCCCAATATCTATGCCGGGCAACGCCTCCGGCTTATCGGCCGCAGACACCGTATCGCTGATCGCCACGCCCTCGACACCAGCGAGCGCAACAATCTCACCCGCCTCCGCTTCGTTCACTGGCAGTCGAGATAGGCCGGAGAAGACATATAGTCTGACGACCTTGTGCATCGTGATCGTGCCTTCTCGGTCGATCCGGGCAACTATATCCCCAATGGAAACCTTTCCCTTGGCAATACGTCCCATCGCGATCTGGCCCAGGTGATTGTCGTAATTGAGCGCTGCCACGAGCATCTGAAACCCACCTTCTGGGTCTCCAGATGGGGACGGCACGTGCTCGACTATCGCGTCGAACAGTGGGCTCATACCGGCGGGCTCGTCTCCGATATTGGCGGAGACGTATCCGTCCCGCGCAGAACCGTACAGAATCGGAAACTCTAGCTGATCAAAGTCGGTTGCCAATTCCAGGAATAGGTCTTGCACTAGCCCAGCAACCACTTCGGGGCGAGCAGATGGTCGATCTATCTTGTTAACGACAACCACGGGTTCGAGGCCCATCCGCAGTGCATGCTGAAGCACAAATCGTGTCTGGGGCATCGGGCCGTCCACAGCGTCGACCACCAGAAGGCAGCCGTCCGCCATATTCAGCACTCGCTCAACCTCTCCGCTGAAATCAGCGTGGCCCGGGGTGTCGATGATGTTGATTTTGACCCCGGCGTGCTCGACAGCGGTGTTCTTCGAGAGAATAGTGATTCCCTTCTCTCGTTCGAGCTCGTTGCTGTCCATGATGAGTTCGCCGACCACCTGGTCATCACGAAAGATACGGCTTGCCTTGAGCATAGCGTCCACAAGGGTGGTCTTGCCATGATCGACGTGAGCGATGATCGCGATATTGCGTATGTCTTGTCGCATTGCCTGCTTTTCGTAGTTACAAAAAAATAGGCCCCGAAGGGCCGTTAACCTATTTCATAATACCACGAACAGGGTTTTGAAGTATTTTTTCAGTAGAGCGCCGATGCTATAGTAGCCGCGACACCATCCGGCCAGTCGCGAGGAAAGCCCTATGAACGAAAGACTGCACTTCGCTCAAGTGAGTATCGCGCACACTCATGCCAACAACGCCCTCACGCCCGAGTCGAGAGAAGTGATGGCGAACAACAACGCTGAGATGATCGGCATCTACGAGCCCGACCCTGTTATGTTCCAGGCGCGCCGCGAAAGGCCGGAGTACGCGGGACTCCGCTGGTACGAGTCTTACGACAAGATTCTGGACGACCCCGATATTGCTGGCGTCTACATCGAATCGTGGCCCTGGGAGTGCGTCCACTGGGCGCGCAGGGCCTTACTGGCCGGCAAGCACATTCACCTGGACAAGCCCCCGGGACTCACGCTGTCGGACGTTCAGGCTCTGTACGAGATCGCGGCCGAGCGCGGCCTGTACATTCAGATGGGCTATATGTGGCGCTTCAATCCAGGGTTTGAGTTCGTCCAAAAGATTGTGAGGGACGGCCTGATCGGTCGCGTAACCTTCGCTCGATTCCGCGCCGGTAGTGTTCCTGAATACTGGCACCGAAACCACGTCCATCGTTACCCTGGCGGCATCCTGCAAGAAGAATCCTGCCACCTGTTCGACCAGGTCGTGGCGATGTTCGGCAGACCGGACAAGGTCACTTCAATCAACCGCTCCGACGCCAGAGGCCATGAGCAAATGGCCGAAGGCATCGACAACGCCATTACGATCATGGAATTCGACGAGCAGGGCGCTATGGCTGTGATCGAAGCGACCGCCACGGAGACCAGCCCTGGGCCGCACCGTCATGCTGAGATTCACGGACTTGAGGGAAGTGTCATCCTTCAGCCCATCGAGCCGCCCGAGGTCGAGCTTAGCCTTCAAAAACCGAAAGCTGGGTATCAATCGGGATGGCAGCGGATTTCCTTGAAGGAGAGGCCTCGGTACTTCCCGGACGTCGAGGAGTTCATCCGCGTCATCCGGGGCGAAATCCAGCCGAGATTCACGCCGGAGCATGACCTGATCGTCCAAGAGACCCTCATCCGCGTGTGCGGAGAGGGCGTCAACCTCGAACCGGGCTCGCTCAACATCCGATGAATACCTACCTATAAGTCTTCGACCCGGATCATATTCCCGACCTCGATCACTACTTCTAACTGCTCTAGCTGGGAAATGGCGTCCTGTACCGACGCCTCTCTGGCGAGGTTCGTGATAATGACTATCTCCGCTTTGAGGTCGTCGTAGTCGATCTCTTTTTGGACTATCGACGCGATGCTGATTTGCCGATCGCCGAAGACCTTTGTGATCTGCGCCAGAACTCCAGGACGCTCCGCAACGGTCATGCGGAGATAGTATCGGGTTTCCAGATCGGTCATCGGTCGGACGATACTCTCATCCCCGCCACTGTCCGCGGAATGTGGCCTGACACCTCCGACGATTCGTTGTGCGATCTGCAGTACATCGGAGACGACGGCGCTCGTGGTCGGCAACGCGCCGGCACCGCGTCCGTGAAACAGCACCCTGCCTGCCAGATCGGTATCGACCTCGACGGCGTTCAAAACTCCATCGACTTTGGCAATCATCGAGTCCGACGGCACGAGCGCCGGGTGGACACGCACTTGAACGCCACCGTTCTCTTTTCGCCCTAATGCCAAAAGTTTGATGGCATATCCAAGTTCTTGTGCATAACGGAAGTCACGGGCCGTTAGTTTTGTAATTCCCTCGTGATAGACATCGGTGTCAGCTACTTTCGTGCGGAAGGCTAAGGTCGCGAGGATGGCGAGCTTGTAGGAGGCGTCGATTCCCTCGACGTCGTTGGTCGGGTCCGATTCGGCGTACCCTAGACTCTGGGCCTCCGAGAGAACGTCGGCAAAGTCGACACCCTCCTTAGCCATCTTTGTCAGGATGTAGTTGGTCGTCCCGTTGATGATTCCGCTAATCGACCGCACGTCGTTGACCGCCAGGTCGCGCGTCAGCGGCCCGATGATTGGTATACCTGCACCGACGCTCGCCTCGAACAGAACATGGACGCCCTTCTCCCGGGCAAGGGACAGAATCTCCGCACCGTGACGGGCCATGACGTCCTTGTTCGCCGTCGCCACGTGCTTCCCTTTAGAAATCGCACGACAGATGTAGTCATACGCCTCCTCCACGCCGCCGATCAGCTCGACCACAATGTCTATGTCCGGGTCTGCAAAGACAGTTTCGACATCACTCGTTAGGAGATCAGGAGCGACGGAGTAGTCTCGCGTCTTCGTAAGGTCACGGACGAGCACTAGCCTCAGCGTCATAGGCATAGTGGCAATTTCTGCCAGGCGGTCGGCCTCCTCGGTCAACACTTTGGCCACACCGCTACCAACAGTCCCCAACCCGAGTAATCCTATGCCGATGCTTTCCCGTCGCTTGCCGGTGCTCCCATCGAGTGTCATTGAATTTACCATCCGATCTGCTTCATAGAGCCGCGAATTCCCAATAACAAAAAGCCCGTCTCCGTGGGGGAGGCGGGCTTTCAACTTGGTCTAGGATTCTGTCGGTCTAAGCGAACTAGCGCCGCCCCGCGCCACGGTGATTTCTGCTTGAAGGCAACATACCCAAGTAGCGAGCGCGCTTGATCGCTCGTGCGAGCGGCCTCTGGCACTTGGAACACATTCCAGTCTTACGACGGGACTCCATTTTCGCCTGATCCGTAATGAACCGACGCAGGAATTCGACGTCCTTGTAGTCGATTGGCTGCCCCTCTACGCAGGGACATATCCGTCGCCGTCGGGGAAAGAAGCGACCTCGTGGTCGACGACCCCCTGGCCCGCCTTCGCCTGAGCCGCCGCGATATCCTCCACCACCGCCGCCACCGGGGCGTCCCTGATAACCGCCGCCACCGCCCTGTGAAGGGCCGCTGGGTCTATTCTGTGCTGGTGCTTGGGTTGTCACGTATATCTTCCTCGTTCCTAATCAATATTCTATGTTTGCGCTACCAGGGCAGGTCTTCTACCTCGTTGGGAGCGGGACTGGGCGGAGTATATCCGCCACCCCCGCCTTCGCCGCCTTGGTCACCACCATCAGCGTCTCCGGGTCGGTTCAAGAACTTGACTTCCGACGCCGTTATTTCGAGTCCAAATCGTTTCTCTCCGTCCTGCCCGACCCATTCGCTCGAACTCAGTCTACCCTCGACGAAGACTTTCATCCCCTTCGTCACGTACTGATTACATGTCTCGGCCAGGCGGTTCCAGGCGGAGACTCTGAACCACTCCGTCTCTTCGCGCTGCTCACCCTGCGTCGTGTAGCGACGGCTCGTCGCAACCGAGAAGGATGTGACCGGATTCCCATTCGGTGTATACCGCATTTCAGGGTCACGTCCAACATTGCCGATGATCAGAATCTTGTTCAGCGTCATAGTTTCCGAGCCCTACAGCTTCACTACCAGCGACCTGATGACATCCTCAGAAGCCTTCAAGTATCTATCAAACTCCTGTGCCATTCGCGTATCCATGCTGAACTTCGTGAGGGAATAATTTCCCTCCGTGAACTTCTTGATGGGGAACGCGAAGCGCTTGAGGCCCCAAATGTCCCTATCCTTAATCGCACCGGCTCGCTCGGTGATCCAAGCATCGATCCGCTCAAGGACACCTTTCAACTCTTCCTCTGTCGCTTCTGGACTGAGGATTATCACAACTTCGTAATCACGGACTCGCTGAGCTACCAAATCTACTCCTGTCGCAGTCATACTTTTCGTGAAACGCGCGATTACGGATTATAGCATGATCGGGCGCTTCGCGGACAGCCTTTTCCCAGGAGTCGGATTCCAACCCTCCGCATATTCGCTCGCCTAGCTACTACAGGGGAGCTTTCGATAGCAGTCCGATCCTGCAGGAAACGGTCCGAAATCCTTTGTAGAACAGAACTCTATCGCCGACGTGTTGAACTGCTGCGAGTCTTCAACTCACAATGCCAGCAGTTTTAGGCTCCTATTGATGAAATGGCTGATGTCAGCGTACAAATCGCCCCTGCACGTTGCGCTCTCTTGACCATCGGCCCAATCCCGCATACCGTAATGTCGGTATGAACGCATTCTTCATCATTATCCTGGCTGCTGTTCTGGCAGAATACGCCCTGGGCATCGTCTCCAACGTCCTCAACCTGTCGGCGCTGAAGCCGCAGGCCCCAGCGGGTCTGGAAGACCTCTACGACCCTGAGAAGTACCAGAAGTCTCAAGAGTACACCAAGGTGAACACCGGCTTCGACATGATCACCTCCACGTTCACGCTGGCGGTGCTGCTGACGTTCTGGTTCCTTAGCGGCTTTAACGAACTCGACTTAGTTGTGCGCGGCTGGGGATTCCCGGTACTCGTCGAGGGTGTCTTGTACATCGGCATCCTGGGTCTGGCCTATATTCTCATTACCCTGCCTTTCAGCATCTACGGAACTTTCGTAATCGAGGAGCAGTTCGGGTTCAACAAGACGACCTGGGGCACCTTCATCATTGACAAGGTAAAGGGGTTGGGTCTCGGCATCGCCCTGGGCGTGCCTCTGCTCGCCGCCATTCTCGCGTTCTTCGAGTACGCAGGTGACCTAGCGTGGCTTTACGCGTGGGTAGCCGTAACGATAGTGACTCTTGCAATACAGTTCATAGCGCCGACGTGGATCATGCCGCTGTTCAACAAGTTCACCCCGCTAGAGTCGGGAGAGCTGCGAGAAGCGATCCTCGACTACGCCCGCTCCGTGAACTTCACGCTCGACAATATCCTCGTCATGGACGGCTCGAAGCGCTCCAGCAAGGCCAACGCATTCTTCACGGGCTTTGGCAAGAACAAGCGCATCGCCCTATTCGACACTCTCATGGAGACCCAGACGGTGCCGGAACTTGTCTCGGTGCTCGCTCACGAGATTGGCCACTACAAGAAAAAGCACATTATCCAGAACATGGTCGTGAGCATCGTTCACACCGCGATCATCTTCTTTTTGCTGTCGATCTTCCTCAACAACGAGGGACTGTTCGACGCGTTCTTCATGGACGAGATGTCGGTGTATGCTGGCCTGCTGTTTTTCGGCATGCTGTACACACCGGTCGAGCTAGTCCTGTCGATTGTGCTACAGCACATCTCTCGGAAGCACGAGTACGAAGCTGACCGCTGGTCGCTCGAGACATACGAACGTCCGGAAGAATTGTCGAGTGCCTTAAAAAAGCTTTCGGCCGAGAATCTCTCCAATCTCGCTCCGCACCCTTTCTATGTCTTGCTTAACTACACTCATCCGCCGCTTGTAGAACGGGTCAGGGCCATCGAACGCAAGTAGTCCACGCGGACGTTTCCCTCTGGCAACGATCGCCAATTTAACTGCATAGCGCCCTAAGCACAAGATGTCGATTCGGACTAAGACAGAACTCATCCTCGCTGGTACGCTGGTGGCAATGGCGGGACTGTTCTACGCAGTGTCACTCGTCGCGCTGGGTGGAAGCTTCGGCGATCTCGAAACGGATGCTGCCGAGCGAGACACACGCAGATTCTTGAACGCCTTCAAGGCAGAACTGTCTAATTTGGAGAGCGTGACGACAGACTGGGCCTCCTGGGACGACACCTACAAATACGTCGAGGACATCAACGAAGATTACGCTGAGTCCAACCTGGTAGAAGGGACATTTATCGGGCTGCGTTTGAATGGTCTGATCTTGGTCAACCGACCGGGCGAGGTCGTGTATGGTCAGGGTTTCGATCTCGAAGAAGAGGAGTTTGTTGACATATCCGATGAACTTCTCGGCGAAATCGATATCCTGAGTTCATTGCAGTTCAGAACTGATGCGACTGCCGACGATGGGACAACTGGCCTCCTTATCGTTGATGGAACTCGACTAATCGTCTCTTCCCAGCCCGTGTTGATGAGCGACGACCTGGGCCCGATGCGAGGCTCACTTATGATGGTCAGGGTTTTGGACGACAGAGAGATTACCCGTCTTGGCGATCAGACTCAGCTTGCGGTGACGGCACTGCCAACTACGGACCCATCGCTCCCTGCAGCGGTCAAAGATATGTTGGCTGATTCTAGTCGCATCGGCTCCGTTATCGTCGTGCCGGAGGACCAAGACACGATTGCCGGATATGCAGTGGCCTCGGGCATCAGTGGCTCGCCGGGACTCGTGTTCAAGTCGGAAACGCCTCGTGACATCTACGCTCAGGGGCAAAGCACGATTCGATACATCTTGCTCTCGATTCTTGGCACCGGGTTGGTCTTAGGAGTGGCAAGTGTTTTGCTGACCCAGCGGCTGGTGCTTTCCAGACTCACCCGCCTCAGTCACCAGGTGGAAGAAATCGGCGAATCGCCGAGCGCCCGAATCGACGTTTCTGGAGACGACGAACTGGCTGGTGTGGCGACGGCGATCAATCGTATGCTCGATGAACTCGATACCCATAGTCGCGAATTGGTCGAAGCCGAGACGACGAAAGTCCGTCAACAAGCCGCTGAGGCTCGGCTGGCCGAGTTGCAACGATCGCGGGAGAGGATAGTAACAGTTGCAGAGTCGCTCAGACGCGACATCGCCATCAACATTCACGGCACTATTCAGAACCGGCTGATCCTGTTGATGATCGAGTTGCAGGAACTTTCCAAAAAGACATCGTCCGAGCCAGTGTCGGCGGCGCTCGTGGATATTCACACTCGCCTTCAAACCCTGATCGAGGGGGAGCTACGGGACGTCACGACACAACTGTATCCGGCCATATTACGTCGAGGTCTCGTCCCTGCATTGCAGTCACTGTGCGATCGGTTTGAATCTCAGCTCGAAATCAATCTCGATTGGGACAAGAATATCGAGGCAGAGGAGAAGCGCTCGTCTGGATTTATTCCGGAGGACATCCGCTTATCTGCATATCGAATCGTCGAGGAGGCACTGACCAATACGCTGAAACATGCGCAGGCCTCTACTGTTTCGATCTCGTTGAGGAATCCGGATCATTCAATCATCGTTGTCGTCCGCGACGACGGAGCAGGCTTCGATATGGACGATGTTTCCGCGGGAATGGGTATCGGAACGATGAAAGACTACTCCGAAGTAGTTGGCGGGGATTGCGCCATTTCGAGCAAGCCGGGCGAAGGGACAACGACGACAGCGACTCTGCCGTTTACGGCGCGAAATCGCTAAGCTGGTCCCGCATCAATAGACTGTCGAGATACTTTCGTCGCATGACGCGGATCGGGGCTTCTCACGATGTTTGCACCTGGTCGCTCCGAACGACCCGGAGCTATGTCGGCGGCAATCGACCTCGAATCCGACGGATGGTACAGAAACCACTCGAATGGGGATTCGAGGTCCTGGGTTTTAGGTCGTCGGATGCCATCACGAGCACAACCTACGTCGTGTACTGAGTCCTCGGCCTCGTAAGCGATAGACCATTATCCTCGTTACGTCGTCCAGCCAGAATGATACTTTAGGTGCGTAGCCTGGTCGACGTGCACCGCGGCTATCGTCGCACATATCGTACATATCAGATGGATTGCACGTTTCGAATGAGTGGCATACAATACGCGATACGGTGGCGAATATGGAAGTAGATCCAAATAAATATCTGTCGATTAGAGAAGCGTCTGTCGCGTATCAGGTCAGCCGCACCAAGATACACAGACTCGTGAAGAACGGGGTGATTCGCGCGGCCAACGATCCACGCGACGATAGGATCACCCTTGTGAGTATCGAAGACCTTGATACCCGGTTCCACGGAGAGAACGTCATGGAAATCGGAAGTACCGCAAGCGTCGTGGGAATCGCCACCACGAACAAGTTGGACAGAATGAACGCGATCAGAGAGACGACCACTACGTACGGCGTCGGCAGTGACAGTACCGAGATGTTGAGGGAGGAGAGGGAGATTAGGAGTGGCGAATTGGACAGGCGCTCGACGAGCGTGGAGGATGCCAATCAAGAGGATGGCCGGTGACCGTCGTCGTTGATGCGAACATCGCCATCAAATGGGTCGTCAACGAAGCCGACAGTGCGGAAGCCGTATCGCTATATGAATCGTGGACAAGACGATCTGAACTGCTGATCGCTCCGCCAATCTTCCGACCAGAAGTGACGAACGTGATTCACCGCAAAGTTCGTCGGGGCGAGATTAACCTCTTAGTTGCAGTTGATGCGATCGAATCCCTGCTAATGGCCGTTTCGATTCACGAGCCCGAAAGACTTTATACCAATGCCCTGTCACTCGCTCAGGCTATAGACTTGAGCGCGACGTACGACTCGCTATACCTCGCGTTGGCTGAGGCCGAGAGATGTGATTTCTGGACTGCGGACAAACGATTTGTCAACGCAGTCGGCCACACGTCTAAGCGCGTAAGATGGCTCGGCGAGTTGGCTCCAGAGAAATAAGGAGAGCTCTTGAATCGCGTTCGTCTCGCAATCGTTGGCTGTGGCACGATATTTCGTCTCAATGCGCCTGGATATCTGCGAGACGACCGATGCGAAGTGGTCGCGCTTTGTGACCCTGTTCGAGAACGGGCTGAGGCCCGAGCTTCTGAGTGGCGAATCTCGCCGAAGATATACACTCGATACGAAGACGTACTGGACGATCCCGACATCGACGCGGTCGAGCTTCTGACCCCCACGCACCTCCATGCTAATCAAATCATAGCTGGGCTTGAAGCAGGCAAACACATCTCGTGTCAGAAGCCGATTGCGACCACGGTCGCCGAGGTTGATCGGATCATTGAGGTCGCCAAAAAAGCGAAAGGCCTGTTTCGCGTCACCGAGAATTTTTTGTATTATCCGCCCATTGTAAAAGCGAAGGAGTTGTTAGACTCCGGCGAGATAGGCGAGCCAAACCTTGTGCGTATTCGCACCGTTCTTGGGAACGACGAAGTAGCTCGGAAAGATTTTACACCCACCCCAGAGGCCATGGAGTGGCGACGGGACACGAGCCTTGTTCCTGGTGGAAAGCTCTACGACGACGGAGTCCACAAGTACGCGACCGCTATGTGGTGGGTCGGCGACTTTGAAAGCGTCTACAGCGTCGTTACGAAGACCGCCGACATCACCGTCCAGGCTCCGAGCGCAGCGATGTGGAAGTTCAAAGACCGGGACGCGCTTTGCGTCATAGACTACGGCTTGGCGAACGAGATGCCGGTCCGTGGTAGGTATTATCCTATGGACGAGTTTTTCGAGATCGTTGGTTCCAAGGGTGTGATCTGGGTGACTCGCTGCACGGGCGAGATGCTGGACTTGCCGCCAGTGATGGTGCATACGGGCTCGGAGACGAGAAACATCCAGGTGCCGATGGACTGGATAGAAGGCTTCAACGGTGCGGCCAAAAACTTCATCGACTGCATCATTTCGGGCGAGCAGCCGATGATGGACGTCCACTTCGCCAAGAAGGCTCTTCAAGCAGCTCTCGCCGTGTATCAATCGTCAGAGACGAACATGCCGGTCGACCCGGCGACGATCAGGTAGGTAGCAAGAGGAAGAACCAACATGGCTGAAGAACAAGGCCCGAATGAGGAGAAAAGACAGGGTGCGTCGGTAAGTACAGGCGTCGCCATCGGTGCCGGTATGGGAGTAGTCGTCGGGACTATCGTCGGAGTCATCACGGACAACATCGGTTTCTGGTTAGCGATTGGCATTTCAATCGGTGCTGGAATCGGTACGGCGCTAGGAGCAGGGTTTAATCAGTCCCCGAAGAAGTAAGCTTTTTCACAGACTCGCGTATACGACCCAAAACGGCTACCTGCCTGGGGGATCTCATTTCTGGGCACGTAGCCGTCTTATCTTAATTTCGCGCCGCGAAGCCCTCAGTCCACGACAGGCCAGTCGACCTTTCGCAGCCGCTCTTTCAAATCCTCGATCTCGTCATCCTCGATTGGCAGGGTTGGCAACCGGGTCTGGCCGACAGGCTTGCCAATGGCGTACATGAACGCCTTGAGCAGCCGGTAGCCACCTGACTTTTTGCTACTGGCGTCCGTCCAGGGATTCCATACGGTGTTGATGAACTCGTCGAGATACGCCTGCGCTTCGTCGTATTTGTGATCTTCAAGCAGTTGCCAAATCTTGAAGTCGTGCGCCGAGTTAGCGTGAGCCGTGGCGCTGATGTTCCCTCGACCTCCAAGCTGATGGCAGCGAACGTAGTTCAAGGAATTGTTGATCACGTTGAAGTCCGACGCGAACTCGGTCATGCGGTCGAACTCCTCATCCGACGGCGCCGCCCATTTAACCGCCACAACATGCTCCGCGTCCTTGAGTCGGGCCATCGTCTCCGGCGTGATCGACGGTGCGCCGAACCAATGAGTGTTGTAGATCATTATGCCGATGTCGATGGCGTCTGACAGATCGGTGAAGTAACGCACGTAATCGTCCTGGTTGGGATGATGAAAAAAGGGTAGGTCTACTTGGAGGCCAATGATTCCCAGGTCCTGGGCCTTTTTGGCATCCTCGATGCTGTGGTAAGTGGACTTGGGCTGGATGGCGGCCATGACGACGGCATCGGGGCCTGCAGCATTAACCGTCGTCCGGAGAAGGTGTTCCCACTCACCTCCGGTCATGTCGGGTCCCTCGCCACCGGCTGCCGCCATTTTGAGCGGTGCGCCTTTTCTGCCGAGGCCCTGCTCGACCCACCAGCGAACAATATCCGTCGTCCGGGCCAGGTCCAGTTTTAGGTCGTCGTCGAACGGCGTCGGAGTGGTGACGACGATGCCCTGGATAAGCTCTTTCAACTCTTCTCGGTTCAATCTGTTCTCCTTCACTTGATTCGGTCAATTGGCACAACAGCTTACAGGACGGTGATGGGAAATCCAATCGCTGAACCAGTTCTGACGTTATCTTTGGGGAGGACTATTTGAAAACATTCGCGCCGTACCTGCTACCTACATAGCTTGACACCGCGAACAGGGGCCTCCGATACTGGGCCGACAAGAAAGGCCGTGTATTCATGAAAAAACTACTGTGGCTTTCGTTGCTATTCCTGCTCTTGCTCGCAGCATGTGGCGGGGATGCCGAAGAGAGCCAACCTGCGCCGGCTGTGGCCCCTGCACCAACCGAAGTCCCCTCCCCTATTCCTGAGTCTTCGGCGACGCCTGTTCCGACAAACACGCCGGTGCCTGTCCCCTCGCCGACCTTCTCGGCTGGCAGCGTGATCCTGCCGACCGTCGCAGTCCCTACTCCAACTCCGAATACGGGCAACCGCTTCGTACGTGCGCTGGACGGTGCGGCGTTACAGATGAATACCGTGCGCGAGTTGTCGTCGGAGACGAAAGTCAACCGAGAGTTCATGTCTACGGATGACCTCAAGAGTCTCATGCTCGGCCTGTTCGAGGAGAGCAAGGGGAAGATCGAAGACGATCAACTGCTCTACGAAACGCTCGGACTGATGAACTCCGACGAAAGTCTTTACGACATCTTGCTCGCGCTGAACAGCGAGGGCATTCTCGGGTTCTTCCAACCGGACGACAAGAAACTGTACGTGGTACAGGATAGCGACGAATTTAGTCCCGCCGACGAGCGGACATATGTCCACGAATACGTCCATCACCTGCAGGAAATCAATTTCGACGTCAAGGTGACCCTCGACTCGACGGAGAACAACTATGATGCTTCACGGGCCTTCCGAGCACTGTTGGAAGGTGACGCGACGATCGCAGAGTTTATCTATCTGAATCAGCAAATGGAGCCTGAAGAACAGGAAGCCTCGGAACCGCCGCCGAGTGATGCGCTCAACGATGCGCTGGATGCGGCACCGTATATCGTCATTCGCACGTTCGTGTTCCCGTATGTTGAGGGAGTTGACTTCGCTGTGCAGCTGTACCAGGGAGCTGGCGGCTGGGAAGCCCTCGACGAGGCTCTCGCCAACCCGCCAGCATCGACCGAGCAGGTGCTGCACATCCAGAAGTACATCAGCGGCGAGCTCCCCATCCAGGTCGAGATGCCAGAGCTGCTGTGGATTCTCGGAGATGGATGGGAGCACGTCCGGACGGATAACCTCGGCGAGATATTTATTCGTGGTTGGCTGGAAGCCGACTTCTCACCTCAAGAGGCCGCGATCGCCTCGTCCGGTTGGGGCGGCGACGCTTACTCGTTGTTCAAAGGCCCAGACGATCAGAGCCTCCTCGTGCTGCCGATTGTCTGGGATTCAGACCGAGACGCCGAGGAGTTCTACAGGACCGTCCAGGCTCATACTGAAGCCCGCACCGGGGTCGTCTGGGAGGACTCACCGATCGCCCGCAACGCCAGAATCCACTCAACACCTGAGCGGACGATCTACATCGAACAAGATGTGCTGGTAACTCTGATGATCTTCACGCCGAACCCGGAATTCGTCGAGACTATCCGACAGGCTGCGGCCCTCGAGTTCGAGTTAGACTGACACCGCATTTATGGCATTGACCGCCATTCGACACGACGGTTCGGGCACCCTCCGAGCACCGGCATAGGCCCTTGAGTGGCCCCATGCCCTGTGCTACACTGACGACCAGATTTTATCGTGACTTTGGTCAGCGGTGACCATGTCAGACTTCCGCCAGATAAGGCCGCTGGGTCGTTGAGATTTCTTCGAGAACGGAGGATACAGTGACCTCTTCACGCCTCACCTTAACCGAATATGTCGATTCCGTGTGGGCTGGCGATTCCGCCTTCGAGGGACTGGACAACGTCGTAAAGGCCATCGCCGACGGCACAAGACAGGTGCAGGCGAAGGTACAAGCGGCGGCCATTGCTGATGTTCTCGGCACTACCGGCGACGTGAATGTGCAGGGTGAGGTCGTACAGATACTCGACGAGCAAGGCTCCGACACCTTCGTCGATGTGCTGAGCAAGTCCGGCTCAGTCGCCGCCATTGGCTCCGAGGAGATTGCAGAAGGGGTCATAGTCGGTGACGGCCCCGAACATCAATACGTCGTTCTCATGGACCCACTGGATGGGTCATCGAACATCGACGTTGCCGTCAGCATCGGCTCGATACTCGGTATCTGGAAGCGGGAGCCTGGCACGCCGGTCAACGCAGAGACCATGCTGAGTCCAGGCAACGAGCAAGTTGCTGCGGTCTATGCCGTCTACGGTTCGAGCACGGTGTTAATCGTCGCCACGACCGGCAGCGTGCAAGGGTTCACTCTGGACCTGGCAAGCGGCGAATTCGAGTTGACGCACCCCGACCTTCGCTTCCCCGCCAAGTGCCAGTATTACAGTATGCCGGACGGCTACTACAAGAACTGGGACGAGCCCACGCGCGCCACGGCCACGATGCTGCGGGACAGCTACTCCTTACGATACGTAGGCTCGCTCGTGGCCGACTTTCATCGTAATCTGCTCAAGGGCGGCATGTTCTGGTATCCCGCTGACAGCAAGAGTCCCGACGGCAAACTTCGTTTGATGTACGAGGCGAACCCCCTCGGCTTCGTCGCCGAACAAGCGGGTGGCGCGGCGTCGTCAGGAAACCAGCGGATACTCGATATTCAACCAGAAAAGCTCCACCAGCGTGTGCCGCTGATGCTGGGTCCAACCGACGTGGTGGAGAAAACTCTTTCGATTCTTAACTCATGACCGTTGCGAGGAGTGAATAGTATGAGCCTTCAAGACATGATCGATGTGGCCCAAGCTATCGTTGCCCCCGGTAAGGGAATTCTGGCCGCGGACGAGAGCGGCGGGACGATCCAAAAGCGCTTCGACTCTATCGGTGTCGAGTCGACGTTCGAGAATCGACGGGACTACCGCGAGTCACTATTCCGCACCGCCGGGGCCAACGAGTTTATCAGTGGGGTCATCCTCTTCGACGAGACTCTCAAGCAAGATGGTGCCAACGGGACGCCACTGGTCAAAGTACTGACAGACCAGGGCATTATCCCCGGCATCAAGGTCGACAAGAGCACCAAGCCTCTGGCCGGCGCAGGCGACGAAGTTATTACCGAGGGTCACGATGGTCTCCGAGAACGTCTGGCGGAATACGCCGAACTCGGCGCTAAATTCACCAAGTGGCGTGGAGTCATCACCATTGGTGACGGCATCCCTAGCCGTTACTGCATCGAGGCAAACGCGCATGCCCTGGCCCGATACGCCGCGCTGAGCCAGGAGGCCGGTCTCGTGCCCATCGTGGAGCCAGAGGTCCTCATGGACGGCGATCACAGCATCGACACCTGCTACGAGGTTACGACTACGACGCTACGCGAGGTGTATTACGAACTCGGTACGCAGCGAGTGGCGCTCGAAGGAACGCTGCTCAAGCCGAATATGGTCTTGTCCGGTAAAAGTGCCACAAACCGTGCAGATGCCGAACAAGTGGCCGAGATGACGGTCGAGTGCTTCAAGAACACCGTACCCGCAAGGGTGCCCGGTATCATATTTCTGTCGGGCGGTCAGTCCGACGACGAGGCGACCGTAAATCTAGATGCTATCAACCGGCACGCCGCATCGGTTGGTGCACCGTGGGAACTAAGTTTCTCGTATGGGCGTGGACTGCAAGCCGCTCCGCTTAAGGCATGGGGTGGAGAAGCTGCAAATATTCCGGCAGCACAGAAGGCCTACTACCACCGCGCGAAGGTTACGTCGGCAGCACGGCGGGGCGAGTACTCCGCGGACATGGAACAGGCCGCCGGCTGAGCGGCCGCATGGCAAAGCTCCTCATCGCTACTCACAATTTAGGCAAGCTCAAAGAGTTCGCTGAGTTCTTCATGGGGACTCCGTTCGAGTTAGTGTCATTGTCCGACCTTGGTATCGATCTCGATGTCGACGAAACGGGCACCACCTACGCTGAAAATGCCACGCTCAAGGCGACGACGTATGCTGGCCTAAGCGGCCTCTCTACCCTAGCGGACGACTCCGGTCTGGAGGTCGATGGACTCGGCGGTGAGCCGGGAGTTCGTTCGGCCAGATACGCTGGTGAAGACGCTAGCGACGACGACAGAATTGCATTCCTGCTTCAAAAGCTGAACAATGTAGCGAGGGAGCAGTGGACGGCGCGGTTCCGATGCGTGATTGCTCTCGCATGGCCGGACTCCCCTATCGAGTTGTATGAGGGGCAGTGCGAGGGCATCATCACTGATCGGCCACGAGGCGCAAAGGGCTTCGGCTACGACCCGCTTTTCTATCTACCAGAATTGGGTAAAACTATGGCCGAACTACCCTTTGACGAGAAGAACCGGATCAGTCATCGTGGTCGAGCGGCGATGAAAGTCGTTGAAGAACTAAAAGAGCGGAAATGGCACTGGTAACGAACGTAATCGCGGAGCGCTGACCGCCGCACTCAGTCTATTACCCCGCTGGTGGCCCGATCACGAAAGTGACCCCACCCGATTTTGTGTGACATTCTGGGACATTTTGTGACATTTCGAGCCCGAGGGTTGACCAGACCCTGATACACTTGACTTTCACATGCGTCCATAACATTATGATAGATAATTTGTTCTATATATGTCAAATACGATAGTTGCCGACGCATACGACCGACCGCTCCGGGATGTCCGCATATCGGTCACCGACCGATGCAACTTCCGCTGTCCATACTGCATGCCCGCCGAGATATTTGGAGACCGCTACCAGTTCCTTCCTCGTGAAGAGCTACTTACCTTCGAGGAGATAGAGCGGCTGACCCATATCTTTGTCAGGTTGGGTGCTGTTAAGGTCCGACTAACGGGCGGAGAGCCGCTGGTGCGCAAGAACATCGAAGAACTCGTTGAGCGACTTGCTGGTATCGACGGTATCGATGACCTTACCATGACGACCAACGCCTACCTGCTCCCACAGATGGCGCAGACGTTGAAGGGTGCCGGTCTCAAGCGAGTGACCATCAGCCTCGATAGCATGGACGATGACGTGTTCCGCAAGATGAACGGGCGGAACTTCGGCACGGAAAAGGTGCTTGAGGGAATCGAGGCGGCAGAGAGTGCCGGTCTCACACCGATCAAGATCAACGCGGTCGTGCAGCGGGGCATGAACGATCACACCATCGTCGATATGGCCCGGTACTTCAAGGAGCGCGGCCATACGATGCGTTTCATCGAGTACATGGACGTGGGCACGCTGAACGGGTGGCGCATGGACGACGTTGTCCCAGCTACCGAGATTATTTCCAGAATAGATGCTGAGTTGCCGCTAGAGCCCATCGATGCAAACTATCGCGGCGAGGTGGCGATGCGCTATCGCTACAAGGACGGAGGCGGTGAAATCGGCGTCATTGCATCGGTCACAAAGCCCTTCTGCGGGGACTGTACTCGGCTGCGGCTCTCGCCAGAGGGGAGCATCGTGACATGCCTGTTCGCGAACGTAGGCACTGATCTGCGCGGGCCATTGCGCTCTGGCGCGTCCGACAACGACATCGAAGAGATCATCACCCGCAGGTGGGCTATTCGAGACGACCGCTACTCCGAGGAACGCGCCTCGATGACCGACGAACTCCGAGGCCAACGCGACAAAGTCGAGATGTACCACATCGGGGGTTAGCAGTCGCTAGCCCGAAGCCTCCGATGATAAAGCATTCAAGAAAACCGGCCAGGTGACGCTCACGCCAATAAGCTGGCCAGGCTCAACGGGCTAAAGCTCCGACATTGCGGCTTTCAGGTCCTCGGCAACGGTTAGCAGACGCTGCGCCTTTTCGTACAGGACTCTACCAGCTGGGTTGACGACAGACCGACGTCCCACGCGGTCAAAGAGCCGCACACCAAGATCCTGTTCGAGCGCTTTGATGTGGGCGGACACCGCAGGTTGAGTGATGAAAAGCCGTTCACCAGCGCGAGACATCGTGCCCTCGTTGACGACAGTGTTGAAAACCAGAAGGCGAAAGAGGTCGAGCCGTTCCGCCGACAACTGCGTGCCGTTCTCGCGGGCGGATGTTTGTCGGCGAGTGGATACCATCGAGGTTTTTTCGTAGCGCCTAGACTGGGCACCGTTGACTACTAATACCCTGTCTCAATGTAGCAAGCGCCTATGGGCCTCATCGCCCAAGAGGACACCCATCCGACATGGGCGCACACTCAATTGAGTGGCCTAGACCGGTGGCGTACCATACCCGAAGCGCGCTTGCTGCGTGGGACGACACAACTTGGGTGAGTACCGTTGGAATACGTGAAACGCTGGTGGTCGCATGGGTTGGCGTTGACGGTCGCGACCGTAAGCGCGGTCGTCATGTTCAGCGTGGAGTCGCCAGATGCCGTCGTTGTAGTAGTCACGTTTACGCTGGGCTTCGGCGGTCTGGCGTACCTGGCCTATCGCGCGGGCCGTTCCTTGGCCATCGGGACGTCGTTTGTCCTGATCGGTTTGATCGTGATACCAGACCTAGTCGCCGGTGCGACCTTGGCTTGGCATGGGGCCGATCAGGACTTCGTACGATACCGGTCGGACGTACTCGCCGGTTCGACGGGCGCTGTACGAACTATCATAGGGCTCGTCTGGCCTCTATTCATCGTCTTCGTCTGGGCGACGAGACCGAAGAGCCCGATGGTGCTCAGCAAGTCCGATGGAACGGCGATGTGGTTTCTGCTGTTGACAGCACTATATATGTTCAGTATATATTTGAAGTCATTCATATCCATATTGGATACTGTTATTTTCGTATTTTTGCTTGCGGCATTTTTCTGGAGTATCTATCGTACGAGAACACCAGATCAACCCGATGACTCGCTACGAACAAACACCTCTCGATACCTCATGACTGCAACAATCGTTGGGGTGTTGGCCGTCGTTGCCATCGCGATCAGTTCCAACTGGTTCGTCGTCAACTTGTCGGATGCGGTGTACTCCTCAAGTGGCGACTCGTTTAAGACAGTACAGTGGTGGTTCTCGCTTGGCTCCAAGGTTCCCATTTTGGTGGTCGTATGGGTGATGGTCCAACATGCACGGTCGGGCCAGGTCGTGACTGGACTGCTGACGGGTCACTTTGTACTCATTGCGACAACGCTGGCGGTGATTCCAATGTTGTATCTCGTTCGCACCGCTGCACTCGGCGGGGCGAACAGCTTCGTGCTGGACGATAGTCAGCGCACCGAACTACTGCTCGCAGCGGCGCAGTCAGTATTTTTCGTGGTGCTACTCGCACGGATGGTAGCGACACTCAAGACTGCTGTGGCGCTCTTTGTACTATTCCTTGTGCAACTGGTACTCAGCGCGGTGCAGCCTGGCGGTCAAGTAACGCTCGTACAGACGCTGTTGGCTGGAGGCTACATCGGCAGCGCGCTGCTTATTATGCTCGCCGACCGGTCGCGGCTCCACGTCATGCTCGACGCGCTGCCTACCCAAGGGATCAAGCTGCTTCGGAAGGACAAATAGAGAGGCCCCGGCGCAAACGCGCCGAGGCCTCTCTATCATTCGCAATAAGACCAATTCATGGCCTACTCGTGATCCTGCGTTAAACTCTATTTCTTTGCGAAGAGTTCGTAGGAGCGCGCTTCCTCAACCGTCTGGTACCGGTCCGACTGGTCACCACCGAGCCATCGGTACGCTCGCGGATACAAGGTCAGGGAGCGGTCCTCCAGCGGCAGTTTGAGCGGCACACTGCCCCACAAGGCGGAGTACTTGGCCGCTATTGCTACTTCCAGGGACTGGCGGAGATCGTGGCCGGACACTGCCATCTCGGTGCCGTTCTCGACAGCGGAGATGAACGACAGAATCGAGCTCGCCAGGTAGCCGAACTTCGGCCATGCAAACGGAGTGAACTCGCGGTCGGACTTGATGCGAGCGCCGTTTTTGTCGAATCCCTGGTAGATGTCCATAACGTTGCCCCAGTCCCAACGGATCAGGGAGTCCTCGGTCCATACGTCGACGCCACCGTAAGGGGTATTCTCGCCGAAGATCGCCCCTTCGATGCCGTTGCTCATCGTGAACCGGCCATGAATGATGAGGCCGGTATCTTCGTTCGATTCCAGGGCCTCCTGCGGCATTGCCCACGCGGTGACCTCGGTGACCTCGGCCTGAGTCAGCAGCCGGAGCACAGCGATGTGTTGGCAGCCGCCGCCAGATATCTCGCCGCCCCAACGGTGGACGGTCGCTCCCTTGATATCGCCAAAGTCGCCATTGCGAATCCAACTGGCGGCCTCCTGAACGTCGTGGCGGGTCCGCTGAAGGTTGCCGCCGTGGAAGACGATGTTCCTCTTCTCACAGGCATCAATCATCTCATCTACGTCCGAGAGTGTTGCGCCGATTGGCTTGTCCGTCGAAATTCCACGCACGCCAGCCTGGGCAGCAGCGATAACCGCGTCCTTGATGAACTTGCCCGGCAGAACGATCACGGCCAGGTCGGGCACCTCGTCCATCTTCTGGAACATCTCTTCCGCGTCCTTATAGAGTGCTTTGACGCCAAAGCGCTGGCCGACCACATTGCGCCGGTCGTCGTTGTACTCGGCGATGGCGACCAACTCGGTGTTCTCGAACGTGTTGTAAACCTCGGCGTAGTGCTGGCCCATACGCCCACAGCCGATTAGCGCTACTTTCAACTTGTCCTTAGCCATGTTTCCTCCATTGTTGTGTGTTGCTGGGTGTCTTAGAAACGTACGCCTGATTTTAGTGGGCCTCAGCCACTATTTCAATGGTCTCGAAGAATTGGAATTGAGCGAAGCAGTGAGCGTCAATGACCGATAGCAATCTATCAGATGCTAGCGCCCTCAAAGCGTGCAACCTCAACGAAGCCATCCCCATCATCAAACCAGGCGAAGAGGGCCGCCTCGACTACTCGCTGACCATCGAGGCCGACGACTAGTTGCTGCACCGGATAAGCCGGACCGTCGCCCCAGGGGCTTGTCGCAACGTTGCGGTCGGTCTCTGAGAGGTATGCGTGTCCGTTCGGGTGCGAGTGGTAGATGATTCGCGGGGGAGTATCGCCGTCGAGACTCCGGTTTAACTCCATAAGGTCCTCGGCACCGAACACATATGCAGTTTCCGCCGGACGGTTGGGGGCTGTCGGATGCTGGCCCTGCGCCTGCATATTGACGCAGGCCTTGACGATGCTCACGGCATTGGCGTCTTTCTCGCCCGCGAGCCATCCGCAGCACTCGTTCGGGTACTCATCGCGGGCCTGTCTATATATCGTCTCGAGCAGGTATCTCGGGATGCTCAAGGGTGCAGGATTAGTCATCGTCGCGAGGGCCGAAGCCCTCTTCTCCTTCACGCGGCATTGGTGCGGTCGAGTCACCGCTCGCTGAGTTGCCGAAGTGCTCTGGCTTCCAGTACCAGATGTGGCCGTGGTCAGCACCCGCGACCAACTCGAACTTGCCATCGCCGTCCCAGTCCACGGGGGCCATATGTACGCCGTGCCGGAAGAATTCGAGCGGCGCACCATCTGCGTCCCACAGCAATATTTCGGGGTGTTTGAAGACGGGCTCCTGATTTGTGCCGACATTCTTCATGAACAGGACGAAGCTGCCACGCCAGGGGCTGCCGTGCTGCGGCCCAGTGCCTATCAGCAGGTCCAGCACGCCGTCGCCGTCCCAGTCCACGACATTTATTTTCGTTCGTCCACGACCGTCCCCTCCGGCTGGAGTGTAAATCCCGTGGGTCTTGATGGTCGAGCCGTCCTCGTAGCGGAGCTTCTCACCAGGGAGGAGTTCTGCGAGGTCATCGCCGCCTGCACGACGATAGATCGCGAGATCGAGGTCAGGGTCCTGGATGATGATGTCGGGCAGGCCGTTGCCGGTGAGGTTACCGATGCCTGGTTGCTGCCGCCAGGGGCCGATCAAGGGCGAACCGTCGGTGAGATGGAGTCTTTGCGGTGGGCCAAGCTCCGGCTGTGTTGCCGTTCCCCAGTTGGGATACCACTCGTACAGGCTGACCATGTCCGAGACGATCAAATCGAGCAAGCCATTGCCATTCCAGTCCGCCAAGACTGGATTGCTGTAGCCGCCGGTGTCGCCGTCATAGGGGCTCTGTGAGCCTCCCCAATACTGCCCGCCCGCGGGATAAGGAGTCGCGAGGCGGCGAATCTCGGTCGTGCCGTAACGAACTCGCTCCGGCGGCGCAAATCGTAATGGGTCTGTCGAAAGAGTCTTGTACCAGAATATGTAGCCCTCAATGCTGCCGACCAGCAGGTCGGGCATTCCAGTGCCGCGCCAGTCGCCGACTGTTGGAACAGAGAAAACTCCTCCATTCACGTGTGGGTTGCGCTGTTTGATCTTGCGTGGCGTGTCATAGACTGGACGGTCATCGGCGTCTTGTCCACGGTAGCGGGCCCAATGAACGGTGCCTGCATTGTCGGGAGCAAATATATCGAACCGTCCCTCTTGAAGGACATCGGAGACGCCAATATGGCCCTGCAACGTACAGATGCGGTTGAAGGGCTCCCCATGAAGAGTGACAATCTCTGCTGCCTCACCAAACTTTGGGGTGTCCCCCGTGTCTGGAATTGGTATGTGGTGAACTTGGCCGTAGTAGTTGAGAAGCAGAACCCCTGCTGAGGGATTGGTTCGGTTGACCTCACTTATGTGGAAGGAGTGGCGCGGGACATCGGTGTCGATCTCACCAGAGTATGTGAACTCGATCTGCCCATCTGCACTGGTGTTGCGATAGAGGAGCAGGGACGTTGTCCCATATTTCGAGAAATACCGTCCATCCTTGGCGTAACGGTCGCGCTGGTCGTCGGGTACCGTTCCATCCTCCGCCTTCGCCCACATCTCGTCTCCGCCGGTTTCCAAGACGACGAGATCAAGCACTCCGTCGGCGTTCCAGTCAACGACAGCCACGTTGCCGCGGCCGAAGTCCAAGCCTTCAGGGCCGCCTTTAATCGAGACAGGTTTACCTTCGTCTCGTGTCGCGGGCGGTCCGTTCTCGACGGAGATCACGACGGTCGATTTCCGGGAGTACCCGCGTGGCGTAAGGATGACCTCGACCTGCCCATCACCATCGAAGTCCGCTGCGACAGCGACATTGCCCACCAGACCTTCGTCCCGCTCATTGCGATGGAGCGCACGGGATACTCTGCCCCACTGCAGCCCTCTATCGACAATTGGCGTTCCGTCGGCAATCGAGCCGACGATCTTATAGCTGTAAATATCGCCGTTGCCACCGGTCGCGACGATTTCGCGCTCTCCATCGGCGTCCCAATCCAAGACCTGAACGGGCCCCGAACCGGTAAATAGGTCACCTATGACACTTTCGTCACCGAGGACGAGGGGCGAGCCATCACCGCTGTTGTTGCCAGCGATAGGACGAGGGAACTTGGTCATGTCATGCTCCTGACTGCTGTGTGTGAGATGGATGAGGGCCGCGTGAAGCCGTCCCCCTCGATGAGGTGCGAAGACCTCCGTTAGGTCATCGCAGGCCTATCGTCACGAAAAGGAACGAAGTCGGGGACTTTCTTTGCACCAAGAGCCGGTAGAGTGCCTACCATCGACTGAACCTTGAGGTCTTCGTTAGTAGCCCAATTCGAGTGCGGCTCAAACATATCTGATGAGTAGTAATGCAGCGAGGCCAGGTGCTTGTCGGTCTCGGGCTTGGCGGCGAATTTTAGCGCAATATAGCGCCTGCCTGCCCAACCGTTGAAGATCGCGTGCCAAAGACTCTGGTTGAAAAAGATTGCGTCTCCAGGGTTCGACTCCAGCGAAATGCTCGGCATGCCGGGGCCCGGAACGTCGAAAGGGCGCACCGATAATCCACGGCGCTGGTGTCGCGAGTCCGGCTCGATGTCCCCATGCAGAGGCATGCGATGAGAACCTGGAATAACGCGGAGACAGCCGTTTTCTTCGGTAATTGGGTCGAGGTAGAGGTTGATCTTGAGGCGGGTATACGCTAATTCAGCTTCATCGCCGGGTCGGTCGGGATGGAAGGGGTGCTCGGAGTTGACAGTGACGTTGCCCTCTGAGCCCGCCCACAAGAAGCCGGAACCAAGGATACTCTCGACAGCGCCATAGATACGGTCGGCGGTCACCATGTTAGTCAGCGCAGCGTCTTGCTCAACGAAGGCCCCCTCACCTTGACCGTGGTCGGGGTCGATGGGCTTGCCGTCACGGAGCTTGAGCCAGTGATCGTCCGCCGTCTTCGTGATTCTAGCTATTTCGCTCTCTGAGAAGAGTTGGGGAACGAGGAGAAATCCGAAGGTCTTGAAGTGCGCAACCTGTCCCAATGTGAGCAACTGAATATACCTCTCTAGGAAAATACGTCGATAGCGCGGACTATGGTACGTTGGTCGGTCGAACATGACAATAGTCGAAGACAAAAAAATAGGCCCACCGTGCGGTGGGCCTATTTTTGTTCACCCGATTATCTTACCAAGAGTTCTTGGTGCACTTGTCGTACGGGCTACCACCCTGGACGAATGCCCAACTCTGGCAATACTTGGAGCGATTGCCTGGATGATGGTAGTTGTCCATCCCGTCCTCAAAGAAGTGCGCCCACGCGGTGAAACCGTTGTGGTCGCGCTCATGAGTGATGGGCTTGTTGCGGAAGTTGTTCCTGCTGACGTAGACACCACGGAACACGCCGGAGAATGCGGTGGAGTTCAGTGCCCAAAGCTGGTCGGCGTTGGTCGAGAACATTTCCTTGCCAGCCTCAACCCTGCGCGGGTCAAGGTTGCTGAACCCAAGACCGTCTATCCAAAGCTCGGCGCTTCGCCGCATCAAACCCGTGGCATCCGCCGGGAAGTCACTAGCACCTGCCATCGGTTTCCAAGCAGCGTTGCCACCCGACGGTGACATGCCTTCAGAACCCTTTGAGGAGTACCAGGTACCGATCTGGTTCGCCATGTCACTACCCGACGCCAGCGGCGCCAAACTCGTCCACTGAACCATCCAAGGGTTGTACTGATACGCGGAGTAGTCACGTGCGATCGTCGACGTCGCTTCATCTCTTCGCGTTGACAACGAAGCCGTTACCAAGATTTTGGTCTTGATTCCGATACCTTCCCAGCCGGCCCTTAGCAACTCGGCAGACTGAACGACTGCAGGGTTATCATTGATCGTGATCTGCATATCGATCGTGCCTGACCCGTCTTTGTGCATACGGAAGCCGTCAGCGTCTCTGCGAGTCAGTCCCAGCCCATCAAGCAAACTATTAGACTTGGCGATATCCTTCTCCATATGGAGAAGCTTAAACTCGTCACCGGGGTAGTACGGGTTGTTTGGACGCGGAACTCGGTTCTGAACGACGCCGATACCGGAAAGGACTACGTCGTTGAGGGTCTGCTTGTCTATAGAGTGGGACAGAGCAACCCGGAAATCCTGGGTCCGAATGAGCTCGCCGATGCGCGGGTCTTCGTTATAGGTCTGCTGCATCGTTGTGCTCAGGTCCGCACCACCACTGGACGGCCAGTGGAAGATCGAGAAGTCACCTTTTTCCATGTTCTGGATGTAGAGCGGAATCTCGCCAGGTATGAACTCGGACGTCCGTCCGTCCTGTTCGCCAGCCATCGCGCGGAATATGTTTACATCCCTGTTCTCCATCTGAGGCATTACCGCCCCGTCCAGATAGGGGAGCTGGTTGCCTTCCGGGTCAACGAACCAATGGTACTGGTTCTTTTCCCATTCAGTCTGGGAGTCTGTGCGAGAAATGGCACAGAATGGAGCGGCACAGGGGATCTCTTCGATGTTGTTATAGACATGCCACTTTTCGTTGAGCAATCCCGTAAGGTCGGCGTGACCGCCGTCCTTGATGAGCTTGTCAATCGATGCTTGGCCAGCATACTGAGGGTAGTACTTCTTCATTTTCGGGTGGCCGGTAATGCATACCCGACCTGGACCACACAGTGAACTAGGCGTTGCACGGGATTCCATGATCGTGAAGATCGGGGAATCAAAGGTCAGTGTCCAGTTGACATCGTCAACAACTGCAAACTTCGGCGGGTTGAGCGTTATTGGGTCACTGAACGCAAGTGGGAACGTTCGACCAAAGGTCGGGTCGAAGTTAAGTTCCCACGCAAACTCAATGGACTCCATATCAAGGGGCACGCCGTCAGACCACTTGAGGTCTTTACGATTCTTGAATGTCCAGACTCGACCGTCAGAACTGACTTCCCAGCCCTTGCCTACCCACGGGAACCACTTGAGACCTCCAAGGGAGTCGCGACGATTCCAACTGGCGGTGATCCACTCACCGATGTAGTTGTTGCCCTGTACCTGTCGATAATATCCACCGAACTCGCCGATGCCATCCGGTCCGGCAAGAACCTCTACGTCTTCAGCGACAGGTAGTCGGTCTTCAAGCGCAGGAATGATTCCCTGCTTGACCAACTGGGCAGAGTACGGGGACTCAAAGAACTGCGTTGGCTTGGGGCCGGTGTAGTCCTGATATACCCAAACTTCGCCAGGGACCTGCTGCCTTGCTGGTTGATACTGATGCGGACTACGAAGCGGGCAGTCGCTGATGACGTCGCCCTTCGAAACGCAACTCGTCGGCTTCATCGGCGCTGGCGCCGGACGGGCTGGCGGGGCCGCTGGGGCTGGTGCGGGTGCAGCAGCTGGCGCCGGGGCCGGGGCTGGCGCAGCAGCGGGGGCTGGTGCAGGGGCTGGCGCAGGGGCTGGTGCGGGTGCAGCAGCGGGCGCAGGTGCAGGGGCTGGTGCTGGCGCAGGTGCAGCAGCGGGGGTTGTGTCATCGCTACTACTACATGCTACCAATACCAACGCCAGTATAAGACCGGCGACTATCGAGAAAATTAAACTACGACTTCGCATTCGATACCTCCTCTGGTTTCTTGCCAAAACTTAAGTGGCCAAGCGGTTCCGCCTAGCCTCGGCGACTTTACCATACAGCCAGCCCGACCGTCAATGCGCCACAGCTATAATCCGATACTTAAATTTACTACCGATTCCAGGATGGCCACGACGATCGTAAACCGGGGCATGCAAAGTCGCTCAGTTATGTCCGCACTTCGCTGCCGCACTCCGTGATTGCTCTCAGCTTCCGAAGCGATCTCTCCTCTTGATATAGGCTTGTCGATATGTAGGCCCGTCGATGAATACTACGAGCGGTCTCAGAAGAGCGGATTTCAGCTAGACATTCAATGACCTCTTCCGTTTCGGTGCGATCGGAATGGCACGACTCACCAACAATGCCAGCAAACGCCGCGAGCGACTGGTCGTGAAGACAGCGCAACCACCTCCGCCTCCAGCACCCGCTGCAAGACCTAACATTCCCTCGATTTGCTACGTCAAAGGTAATACTGTCAGCAGTTGCCCAGAGGCCAGTCCTCATCAGTGGCAGCCACCAGTCGTCAACCCGGGGGATTTTCCGGTCTGGTTCTATGAAGGCCCGCGCCCCAGCAAGTTCTTTGAGTCACCCATGTCCGCTGAGCTTGTCAAGCAAGGTGTCATCCCCCGGCTCGAAGACCGAGTACCAGTGCCAGAAGACCGGCTGTACTCCCAATCGCCTGATCAGATTGGGGTATACGGTGGTGTCAGCCGCCTGAACACGACGTTCACCTTCCTGTCCGAGCAGGCTCTGTCCAACTTCGGTGAGCGCGAGGGCGACGGCTTCACATGGCGTCCCTTCGTTGGCAAGGACTGGGGTTGGAGCGAAGACGGCAGGACTCTTGAGTTCAGAATTCGAGAGGGGATGCGGTGGTCCGATGGTGCGCCGTTCACAATGGACGATGTCGAGTTCGCCTGTACCGAGCTAAAAGAGCCGAAGTATCAGCCGAGCGTCCCAGTTCGATGGCGAGACCCGGTTACTGACAATCCAGTACGCTGGAACAAGGTCGACGACCTGAACTTCACTTTGACCTTCGACTCTCCGGTATACAACATTATGGAGTCGAGGTTGAACAGGGGCTCAATATGCACGGTTGGCGGCTTTTGCTGGTTCACTCCGAAACACCACGTGACCAAGTTCATGCCGGATCAAATCGGACAGGCTGCGGTCGACTCGATGATGGCGGCAGCCGGTCAATCGAACTTCAATACCTGGTGGTTGTCAGTAACCTACGACATGTCCAGTGCAAACACACCATGCGCCAGGATCATGTGCACGGGCGGAACAGGCAGTGATAACGCACAGGGCAAGGCTCTCGGCATCCTGGCCCGGAACCACTACTCCTGGGCATTTGACCCGGAAAGCAACCAACTCCCGTATCTCGACGCTGTCTGGATGTTCCAGAATGAGAGTCCGGACGTCGCGAACTTCCGGAAGATGTGGGGTGAGAACGATCAGCCCATCACATTCACGAATTCCTTAGGTGACGTACCGCGGTACATCAACAACATGGAGTCGGGCGACTACAGTATCTACCGGTGGCCTTCCTTCGGTGGCAACGATGCAGGGTTCGCCATGCAGCAGACCTGGAACGATGATCCCTATATCGGTCAACTTATCCGGACGCACGAGTTCCGCCAGGCGATCTCTTATGCCTTCGATCGCTCTGCCATCAACGAGACTCATTTCCTGGGCATCGGCGCGATTCAGAACTTCGTGCCGCGCCCCGACAACCCTTACTACCCTGGCGACGACGCGCGAGAACTCTATACTCAAAAGGATATCGCAAAGTCTAACCAGCTCCTCGATGGTCTCGGACTGAGGAACAAGGACGAGGATGGCTTCAGGCTTCGGCCAGATGGGGAACGGTTGATACTCCGTCTGACTAGCAGTAGCGCTTCACAGGTCTCAATCGCCGAGTCGATGGGGCAGCAGCTAGCGGTGGTTGGCGTTGAATTAGCAATCGGCAGTGGAGCTAACAGAGCCCGCCAAGGCGAGCAGTACCTCTCGTTCACGGCTTCGTCGTATAACTACAACCCGTGGATGCTTGAGGGCGGCGAACTGTCGCCGCTTTCGGCCTCTCACTCGGTCGGCCAGAAGATCGGTCAGTGGTACGAAAGTTCCGGTGCAGAAGGCATGGCTCCGGGTCCCGACTCTTCGTACCTGCCGCTCGCTCCGTCTGGCAACTTTGCCGCTGACCCGTCTGGCAAGCTTCAGGAGAACGCGGAACTGTGGTTCAAAGGTCGGCAGTCACCCGTCTTTTCACCCGATCGAGTCGAGGCTGGCAAGACCATCTTCCGGAACGTGGCGGAGCAGATATGGAACGTGCCGACAGTGGCGTTCACCGGCGTGGCCCGAGGTATCGTCTTCAAGCGGAACAATATGCGGAACATTCCGAAGACCCACATCCGTGACATCTTCGGATTCGCAGGCTTTAACTACTCCTTTGAGGACGGCGTGGACAATCTCAACCACCCGGGCAACCGCTCGAAGCTGTACAAAAGCGTTAGCTTCCTCGACCCGGACTTCTACTTCGACTCGAAGTAGCCGGCTCGGAAAACTAGGCTAGGGAAAATAAAAGGCCCCGCTCACATGAGCGGGGCCTTTTCGTTGCGTCTCAAGAACGGGCGGTGTGCCTACTCCCCGGATATCTCGTAAGGTCCAAGCTCATCGTCGACGAACTCTCGATGGTAATTCTTGCCCATTAAGTAACGGATGTCCAACTCGATATCTCGCACCAGAGACTGTTCCATTATTACCTCGTCGACAACATCGTGGGTGATTTCCAGAGTGTTGTCACCTTGAGTGGGCCAATACTCACTGCCCAGATCGTAGATGAACCAGTAGCCGGAGCCGACTCTGAATCTCGGCGCACTCATTCGGTACAACGCGTTGATCTTGCGGAGCGAACTGTCCGGCAACGACTTGCCGTTCAACTTGAAGCTGACCTCGTCGAGCTCGGTTATCCCCATAATACGCATTCGCAACAGCACCTTGTGGATGCGACCAACCTTGTGCCACTTGGCAAGGTCATCGGAGATCGTCATGGTGAACGGCTCTGTCTTGCCTTTGTGCAAGTCGCGGGTAAGCTGCATCGACAATCCCGGCTCGGTGTCAGGAGCCTGGTATCGCTGGGAGATAGTCGGTAGCGAGTAGATCTTGTCCTTCGTCTGCATGACCTCGGGATACGGAATCTCTCGCAGCTTCTCGTAGAACTGGGCCCTGTAGGGCCAGTTGCCGAACCAGTGGGCGAGGTAGAGTCCGTCCACGCCTTGGGCCCAGTAGTTGGTCGCGGCGGCTCTAACCATCTCGATTGTGCCCTGAGCTACCCGATCAGTGTCGGCGTTGCTTTGAATGGCGGCAAGGATTCTCGTGTCTTTGTCCTCCGCCGCCTCAACCAACTCGCGGAAGTTGGACATGCCTGTCAATAGCTCCGGGCCCGAGAAGTCCTGGGCGACGACCACGTCGACAAGACCCTTGTCGATCCAGTCGATGATGTCCATTCCTACCGACATGCAGCCCTTGACGCTGGCTGGCATACGGACCACCAACTCGCGCTCGGAACCGCTGGCCTTTACCGCATCCGACACTCGCTTGATCCACTCGGTCATGATCGGGATGCCGGCCTCCACTTCATTCGGATTGAAGTAGTACGGCTGGTAGTTCATCTGAAGCTCGAAGCCGTCGCAATCGTAGTTTTGCAGCGTTTCCTGGATTAGCGCGAAGCGCTCGTCGCGAATTTCCTCATGCTTGAAGTCGGCATCGTTAAAGCCTTTGAAGCTCTCGTCCACGTTACCCGCCGCGCCGATGTCGAGGTGCTTATGGGTGAATCGGAACGTCGAACCTCGGGTGTCGGTCGAAGGGTCGCCGCTGCCTTGCTGTACGAGCAAGGTTGGATAGAACAGGAAGCCTTTATCATGCGCCCGGTCGGCGACGATCTTTAGCGGGTCGTGGCCGTTTTCGATCAGCCACTTCGCGTTCTGGTGCGCACGCCGGAATATCGCGTGGCCCCACTTGTCCTGATTGTCACCCCACAGTTCACCAACCTTTGTGTCGTGGAGAACGGTGCGGCCGTCGCCCATGCAGAAGTTGATCGCCTGAACCGGTGTGCCGATCAACTCGTCGACGGCCTGCTGGTACTCCTCAACCTGCATTGGCGGCTCATACATGTAGATGAGCGGGTGCCGCCCATCGTGGTAGAACATTATGTTTGGTTTCGTCATTGATTCCTCCTGTATTGCTACGTGGCCGCTATTCTACACGGCCTACGAGATATCGTCAGCCCGAAACGTCCAAGCTGTAAAACTCCCTGGCATTCCGCCAGAAGAACTTTTCCGAAGCAGTGCTACCTTTTCGGTCGAAGTAAGTCCGAACGATGTCGAGTTCGGTCGCATAGTCGCTGACGCGTTCGATTTGCGGCCAGTTGCTGGCGTAGATCAGCCTGTCCTCGCCGAACGCATTCCATACCACGTCGATGACAGGGCGGTAGTGCTCAGGGTCAGACGGCGCTGGGACTGCACGGTTCACATGGAAATCCACTTCGGCGTCCGGTTGTCCTTCGTCAGTCATCTGCACCAGCGCCGACACCTTGACCGATATTTGCGGGTACTTCGAGAAGGCGGATATGTTGTTCGCCCATTCCTCGTTCGGTGGATCGTTGACCATCCTCCCCTCGGCGATGTGGTTCAGCACCATTCGCAAACTAGGTACCTGTTCCGCGACGCTGTGCAGCGGAGAGAGGTCATAGTGAGACACGTGGACGTCGAGAGAACGACCCGCGTCGGCCAAGAGGCGCATATTCTGAATGAACCTTGACTCGTTCTTCACGCTCCCATGGTCAAGTGTGTGGATACGGATGCCGCAGAACTTCGGGTTGTCCGTAAACCGCGCTAGTTGTCCGTGGAACTTGTCGGAATAAACATCGAGCGTTCCGACGTAGCCCATGATGAATGGGTCATCGGAGGCAAGATTGAGCACCCACACGTTTTCCGCCATTGATCGATAGGCCTCGACCTTAACGACGCCGGTAACTCCGAGAGGTCGGACGATATCCTTGAAGACATCGGGCATCGCCATCCGAAACAGGTCTCCATTCGGGATAGAGGGGTCGGCAAAGTGGACGTGGGTGTCGATGATCATTTTTGGCTTTCGGCAAAATGGGATTACGCTATAGTGGCTGGCATCTTATAATACCAGCGCGGTGGAACTGGAAGGACGCATAAGGAGAATATTGTGAATAAACCAAAATTGATCTACTACCACGACGGGCGGCACTACCTCATGTACCGGTTCGATCCGCCGATGAGCCTTCACCAGCTTCGGAAGCCAGTCGACGACCTGATCGGCACGCCGGTTGACACGCTCGTGTTCGGCACCGGGATGGGCCAGACGTTCATGTACGACACGAAAGTTGGGATTAAGTTCGGCGAGAACGCGATGCCACATAACTCCGGTCTCGTTTGGTGGCGGGCGGCCGAGAACCTGAAATCCGCGATCGAACGCGGTCTCGACCCGCTAAAGATCGTTGTCGACCGGGCTCACGAGAAGGGTATCAGAGTACTCGGCAGCATCAGGATCAACGATGCTGGCGCGCCAGAAGGCAGTAACTACACCATCGGGAAGCTAAAGTACGAGAATCCCGATGTGATGATCGGCGAGGAAGACCCGGACAAGCCATACACCGCGACCGCCTTGGACTTCGCTAGAAAGGAAGTGCAGGAAGAGCGGCTCGCAGTCATTGAGGAAATTTGCGACCGATACGGCGCGGACGGCGTCGAGATCGACGAGTACATTCGTGTGTTCTTCAAGCCGTCGGAAGTGCAGAAGAATATTCCGATCTTGACGCAATGGATGCGCGACGTTCGTGCGCTCTTGGATGGCATCGGCAAGAAGCAGGGGAGAGAACTGTCGCTGGCGGTTCGCGTGCATCCGAACGAACAGGCGTGTCTCGACGTGGGGATGGACGTGCGGACATGGATTCGAGAAGGCATCGTCGATTGGGTGACGCCCTTCGGGGACGTGACGATTATCGACCCGGACCCCCACTTCGGATGGATGGCTGAGGAAGCCGCGAAGACCGGTGTCGGAATATACCCCGCGATGGGTCGGGACGTGTACGACGACAGGTCGGGCGACGTTACCATCGAGATGACGCGCGCGACGGCCACGAATTTTCACGCGGCGGGCGCCGACGGCATGTACCTCGCAGACTTACACTGGCCGCATAGCGACACCGAATACTCGTTGATTCGCGAGTTGGCAGACCCTGATGGATATGCCCGAAAAACCAAGCATTATTCTGTCGCAGTGACGACCGCCCGACCAGACCCATATCTGCCGGAGCGCGAGATACCCGTAACACTCGAACAGGGAACGACGGCCCGTGTGACGGTCTTGGTGAACGACGACCTCGAATCAGCGATCGAAGACGGCGAGTTGGAGAGCGTCAAGCTCGGCATCAGGTTGATACAGCCCCACCCCAACGACACGATCACCTACAAGATCAACGGCCACGATCTCCAGCAGAGCGATGCGAAGATGACGCATTTCTACGGCGGCCTGGTGCCATACATGCCGACCAAGATGGGGATGGCGGGTCGCATTAACACGCACCGGTGGTTCGAGTTCGACGTACCCTTCGACGTGATCCGCAAGGGCGAGAATGTCGTCGAGGTGTCGATGGAAAGCCGCTGGGAGGGTTTCAGCGCCGAGCGAGTGCTCCAATCAGTCGAGATATGGACACGCTACGAAGGGTTGCCGATACAGGTCGCGGGGCAGATGTAAGTACAGCCTTCAACCAACTGTGCGCGCAACTAACTGGATCGCAAACGATTCCACTTCTACTCTGGGCTATACTACGGATCCAGTTCTTCTGGGCTTAGCCTTGGGAGGATTCGACGACATGCCAAAGAAGCGAACAGAGATTCCGAGAGAGGTCGCCGCACGTGTGCTCTTTGAGCAACATCGCACTTGCTGCGTGTGTCGCGAACGTGGGAAACCCGTGCAAATTCATCACATGAATGAGGATCCCAGCGATCACGATCCTGGAAACCTCGCCGTCCTCTGCTTCGATTGCCATCGTGACACACAATTACGAGGCGGCTTTGATCGTAAACTCGATTCTGATCAGGTCCGACTGTATCGTGACGACTGGACAATTATCGTTCGTAGAGACAGAGCTACACACGCCGCCGATGACAATCTAGTGAGAAGAAGCACTGATCACCAGTTCGAATTGGCTACTTCCGTTGCTGAAATCTATCGCGAGAACCAAGAGTACGAACTCCTAGCCATGCATTATGATGTTATTGGCAACACTGAACTACGGGATAAGTATGTCGAGCTGGTGCTATCACAAGACTCAGATGACCAAACAATAGTGTACTTGCGCCAGCTACAAGGGCGACACGATCTTATACCTCCGGACGTTATCCAGAGGGAAGCTGATCGCTACACGAAGAATAAAGATTGGTCGCAAAGAGCCAGATTCTTCGAAGGGGTTGGCCGTTCTACAGAAGCGGTTCTCGACTATCTTCGATCTATTTCCGAATCTATCGAAGAGGGCAACGCCTTTTCGGCGGCCTTCTATTTGAAAGAACTTCAAAAAACCGACTTGCTAAAGGATCTGTTTGTTCTCGCATTCAAGAAGGCGGAATCCGAAGGCGAGTTATGGTGGCAAGTAAGAGCACTGCAAGAGCTTGAATGGGACTCGGAACTACGAGAACTGCTAATCGCAAACGAATCGGAGATCGATAATTCGGAAAACCCGATGCTTCAGGCTATGCTAGCCAGAGCGAAGGGAGATATCGACAGGTACTCCGAACTTCAGAAGTTGATGGCATCAAAAACGCGCTCCAGCACGTATGGAGTTGCCACCGATTTCAACAGCGCCTGACCAGCGGACCGAGCCATCGTGGTCTCTTCAATCATGCCCTGTATTGAGGATTGGGATAAGAAGGGTCACTCGAACACCAGCACCGTCCTGGCGACCGTCCCGGCCGTCATGTCGTCGAAGGCTTCGTTTAGCTCGTCGAGGGGGCGGTAGCGGGAGATGAGTTCGTCGAGCTTGAGCTTGCCCTGGTCGTAGAGGTCGAGCAGCCAAAGGAAATCGACACGCGCGCGGCCCGAGCCGTGGAACGCTCCCATCAAGGTGCGATCTTGCAGCAAATGCCATCCTTCGACTGAAACATCCTGGCCGCTGGGCTGTACTCCAACGACGACGGCGGTACCAGTAATCCGTACCGATTCGATGGCCTGCCGCACGAGGGCAGGGAAACCGACAACCTCGAAAGCATAGTCTGCCCCACCGCCGGTGATCTCCTTGATACGCTCGACCGGGTCTTCTTTGTCGGCATTGATGAAGTGGGTCGCGCCGAACTGTTCGGCCAGTTCGAGTTTGTACGGCACTTTGTCCACGGCGATGATCTTGCCCGCCGATGCGAGGACGCCACCTTGAATGACGTTCAAGCCAACGCCGCCGCATCCAAAGACGGCCATCGTCGCACCCGCCTCGACCTTGGCGCGGTTGACAACAGCCCCAACGCCTGTGATTACGCCGCAGCTAATCAGGCACCCAACTCGCAGGTCGGTGTCGTCTGGCACTTTCACACAGGCGTCGGCCAGAGCAATCGTCTGCTCGGCGAAGGTCGGCCTGATGTGGTATGTCGGCTTGCCGTCTAGCGTCATGCGAGTGATCGGCACTCGCGGATACGTTTCACATAGTGCCGGACTGCCGTTGCTGCAATTGCGGCAGTACCCGCACATGGCGTCCAGGGAAAGAATTATTTTGTCCCCGGGAGCTACGCTAGTAACACCGGGCCCGACCTCACGTATAATACCGGCCCCCTCGTGACCAAGGACCCAAGGGGTCCCCCAGGGTTTCATGTGGCCGTCGATGAAGTGGTAGTCGCTATGGCAGACACCCGCGCCCACCATGTCGAGCAGGACTTCACCCTGACCCGGTTCCTGGATTTCGAGATTCTCAATTGGTATTCGGACGTTTTGCTCGTGAAGGACTGCTGCTTTCATTTTTCTCCTCGTGAAGAGTGTCGTATGGCGCTTCGTCCTTCGACAGGCTCAGGACGAACGGAATGGATTTCCGAGTTATGTCACATGGATGCTGTAACGAGGATGCGGACGGACGACGTCTCGCCAGTCGTCGTGACTGCATACTTAGTTCCCGGCTCAACGACTACGATGTCGCCTTCGATCATCTCCAAGTCGCCGGCGGCGGTCCGCAAGGTCGCCGTGCCACCGAGCATGACCCACCATTCGTCTCTGGTCGGCGTTCGTTCCTCAGATACGTTACCCGGGAGTTCCTGGATAATCGTTGCAGTGTTGCGGTTATCTTGAACGACGATCTGCGACCACGCGACGCCCGCACCATTCTGATCTTGCAAGTCCTTGAAGCGCGTATGCAGAAGGTTGGGTTTCGGCAGACCGTAGTCGACAGGCACGAATCGAGTCGGAGACACACCACGGATATCGTGATTGCTGTTGGGGGTCGAGACGTGCAGACGGCGGGCGTGGCTCGTGCCTTTTGAGCGAATGTCATGGCTGTACCCAGCGGGCGCGATCACGACGTCACCCCACTCTGCCAGCACGGATTCATACTGGCCGATCTGCCATTGGGTCGTGCCACCGACGTTGATCCACCACTCGTTGTAGTCGGGGTGAATATGCGGGTCGGGCGGTGTGCCGGGCAGTGCACAGATCAGCCCTACCCTATTTCGCCCGTCCATCACGACAACTTCATACCACGAGCCGCCGGCGTCACGTTCAGTCTTGAGGTCTTTGACGCGGACGATTTGTACGCCGTCGGGAGCAGCAATCATATTTGTGAACCTTGTCCGTATTGGGTGTGAGGATAGTATAATCGGAACCCTTGTTGACGACCATCAAATAGTTTCTCAGATTTAGGCAAGCCACCGAATGAAACATAATATGGACCACATCCAAACGACCCATACCGGTAGCTTGCCCAGACCGGACTACGTGCTTTCCGATTTGCTGAACCGTGAGGAAGGCAAGTTGGTAGACGACAGCGTTTTCGACGAGCACGTAAAGCAGGCTATCGACGAAGTCGTTGGTCAACAGAAGAAGATCGGGCTCGACATTGTGAACGACGGTGAGGCGAGCAAGCCGAGTTATGTGGTCTACGTCAAATACCGGCTGACTGGTTTCGAAGGAGAGGAGGCGGCAGCACCGGACCGAACATGGGCGAACGATTTCCCAGAATACTTCCAACGGCATACTAATCGAGGACGGTCGATCACCCAACCGGCGTGCAACGGCCCGATTGAATGGAAGGACAAAGAAGGCGTTCGCCACGATATCGCGAACTTGAGGGCGGCCACCGAGGCACAAGGCATCGACCCGTCGAACGTGTTCATGACCGCACCCTCGCCTGGTGTCGTCACGACTTATCATGCCAATCACCATTACAGCAGCCACGAAGAATACCTGTTCGCCGTGGCAGACGCGATGAAGTACGAGTACGACGCTATCGGGGAGTCGGGTTTCACGCTGCAAGTCGACTGTCCCGATCTCACGAGCGCGTCGAACCGAGAGTTGCACATAGAGGCCATCAATCATGCCTTGCGAGATGTCCCGCCGGAGCGAATGAGGCTGCACACTTGCTGGGGCAATTACGAGGGCCCCCATCGGCACGATGTAGCGCTGAAGGACATTATCCAACTACTGTTCACCTCAAGGCCAGCTGCCCTTTCATTGGAGGGCGCGAATCCGAGACATGAACACGAGTGGAAGGTGTTTGAGGACGTAACCCTGCCAGACGACAAGGTTATTGTTCCAGGTATGATCGACTCGACGACCAACTATATCGAGCATCCGGAACTCGTCGCTCAACGAATCGTTCGATACGCAAATGTCGTCGGACGGGAGAACGTCATTGCGGGCACCGATTGCGGCCTCGCAACGAACATCGCCGAGGTACCAATGGTCGACGCGCGCATCGCGTGGGCGAAGCTCCAATCACTAACCGAGGGTGCGCGGCTGGCTTCGGAAGAGTTGTGGTAAGCGAATGCTAGAGAGGCTGGCGGACGTGACCCGTGGCTTACGGAAAAGATTCCCGGCCGGCGAAGATCCGTTTCAGATGATGACTCGGTTACTCGAAGAATGCGGCGAGTTGGCAGAGCAGGTCAACCACTTTGAGGGAGCAGGTGTAAAGAACGAGAAACACGGCGAACCGGACAGGACGAAGCTAGCGAACGAAATACATCAGGTGATGAGGGCGGCGCTGACCGTCGCGCAATATTACGGTGTTGAGCGTGAGTTGGAGGACTCGATTGCCAAGTCATATGAGAACTTGAAGCGAGAAGGGCACATCGAGGGGTGAGTGGCTATGGCTTCGCCCTTCGACAGGCTCAGGACGAACGGACTAGAGCCACAATTGTTCGTAACGAGGAAGCAGAATGAAAATCACCGACGACCAGAAGGACTTTTTCGAGACGTTCGGGTTCCTCGTGCTGCGGCAGTTGCTCACAACAGACGAAGTCGCGACGATGCAGCGGGAGTCCGACGAGATCATGACGGAGGCACGTGACGGAAAACCCTTCGACGGGCAGACACGGCAGGCCGTCCAGCCGTTTTTCGAGCGACGTCCGTTCCTCCAAAGTCTGATCGCCGACCCAAGAATACTCGCCATCGCGGAAGGGTTACTTGGACCCGACATCTTCATGGAAGTGACCGAGGGTAATTTACATATCGGGGACACGGCCTGGCACGGCGGGTCCGGCGAACTAGAGATTCTGCCGATGGTCAAGATCGGGTTCTACCTCGAACCACTGACAAGAGAGACCGGCGCCCTGCGGTTCATTCCAGGCTCTCACAAGGGTGAGTTCTCCGAGCGGCTCAAGCGCATCGGCGACCGAATCGACGACCCCGACGCAAAAGTTTGGGGAGTTAGCCCAAATGAAGTGCCATCATATGCCGTCGAGTCGAATCCGGGTGATGTCGTCGCGTTCAAGGAGGACACCTATCACGGTGCCTGGGGCGGACGCGACGGGCGGCACCAGCACGCCATTAATTACGCTCAGATTCCGAAGACTGAGGAACAGATGGCGCTTGTACGAGAGTTCCACGAGCGGATGACGTATTCGTTTCATCCGGTCGTCCAGAATCTCGAACACGAGAATCCCCGGATCAGAGAATTGCAGCAGCCGATGGTAGATTGGGGATTCGAGACGCAATCCGTGTAGGTCGGATTTTAGGCATTGGGTTCTAGGTATTAGAAAAGAATCGCAGAGGAGACGAATTATGACCGTGGAAAAATTGACTATGGAGTTGCAGGCGGCCCAACAGGAGGTCGCCGCCTCGCTCGATGGCGCAACCGAGACCGAGTTGCACACTGCGCCTGCCGAAGGCGAGTGGACGGCGTCGGAGGTCGCAGCGCACGTGGTCGAGATGCAGGCCATGTGGCTCGAAAAGATCGCACACACTAAGCAGGACCCTGATCTTGCACGCTCCCACCACGAGATCGACCGGCGGACGGCGGAGGTCGATGCCCACAGCGGCGACGACATCGGCACGATTCTCCAACGGCTGGCCGAATCGAACGACAGAACGATCGGCATTTTGAAGGGCATGACCACGGCGGACATGGATGCACCGTGTACGTATGGGACAGGTCGTACGTCGGGCCCAACTAAAGACGCACTTCGGTCGTTGGTTGTCACTCATCTGTCAGGGCACGCGGAACAGATCACGACCACAAGACAGGCAGCAAGAAGCAAGTAATCTTGCCGTTGGCGGCGATGGCGACGCGTTCCTGAGGTTGTTCTGGGAATACCCGCAGATATAGCCACGCGGTAATTGGGGGATAATACCCAGTACATTTTGTACGTCATACCCACCTACCGACCGACGGGTCGCGGTAATCTTTCAGGTAGGACATCGGGCACGACAAGTCGAAAGACGTACTAATCGATGCAAGCTGCACCCTTCCTCCGAGACGGCCGAGACAAGTACTCGGATCACAACCAGACGATGGTGGTGCGTTTCTTCAAGGAAGTTCTTGGAGGAGCGAACGTCGAGGCAGCCGACGAACTCGTTTACCCAGACATCATCATCCACGCAGTCGGCATGCCACACGATTGGCTCAATGGGCGTGAGGGTATCAAGGAGAGTGCCAAGGCTCTCCATAAGGCGTTCAGCAGCGTCGAGTTCAACCTAGACTCCATCATTGTTGTTCGCGGCAAGGTCGAGGTCAAGTGGACGATGTTTGGCGTTCACAAACGAGAATTCCTCGGCCAGCGCCCTAGAGATCAAATGTCGCGCATGACCGGTACAAGCTTGTTCATACTCCAGCCCTCTGGGCCTGGTGCGATGATCGCCGAGTACTGGAACAACTGGGATCAGTGGGGACTCGTGCAGCGGCTCGTGATTGAGCCCATCGAATCCAAGGAAGCCGTTACCTAGTTGATCGCAGTTCGCTAGTGGGGGCCTTCGCCCTCACTTCTATCCTCTCCGACAAGGAGAGGAGGCTAATCGGTTCTACTTCCTCGTCCGTGCGTTGACGCCCTCTGAGTCGTTGGATACAATCGCCGCATTCCACGACGAGACCGTGATGCGGAGGTATACCAATGGCGATTAGAGTGGCTGGCTCGACGTTCGCGTTCGGCAAAATGGGACTCGACGAGTCCTGCAAGATCATGCAAGAAATGGGATTCGACGTCGTCGATGTCGGCGGCTGCGGAACGAGCACGTTCACAGACTACGTGCCCCAGTGGTTTTTCGAGAACCTCGATGATACTCAAGGCGAGGCCGACAACATCCGGCGCACGACCGGAAAGTATGGTCTTGAAATCGCGGAATTGTTCTGCTGTGACTTCGGTGTGAACATCAACGACCCTGATCCCGACAAACGGGAGTGGAGTCAAAAAACGTTTGAGAAGGTCGCTAAGATAGGGGCCGCCGCCGGATTCAACAGCATCATGATGCTTCCCGGCATGATCGCAGAAGACCAGGGTCAGACCTTCGACCAGGCGTTCGAGACGTCGGTCGACGAGTACAAGCGGATGGTCGAGGTGGCCGAGGGCCTTGGCATCCATTGTAATATCGAGCCGTGTATCTTCTCGGTTGCATGGCAGCCGGAGAACGCCATAAAGCTGTGCGAGGCGGTTCCTGGACTGGCACTCACCGCCGACTATGCCCATCAGACGCAACTCAGTCTCAAGGCAGACGACATCGAGCCGATGCACGCTTACGCCCGCCACTTTCAAGCAAAGCAGTCTGCGCCTGATTCGTTCCAGGCGAAGCCAGACGAGGGTTGGGTCGATTTCGGGCGCATGATAAAGAAGATGAACGATGACGGCTACGATGGCTTCATCGCGGTCGAGTTTGTCTCCGCGCCGGAGGCCATCGAGGCTGGCTGGGACATTCGCAAGGAGTCGGCACGGCTCAAGGAGATTCTGGATGAAGCCGTGGCTTCAGTGCAGTGAGTATAAAGTTGCATTAGGTCGTCAGCTTCTTAGCCCAGACTCTATTGACGTCGAACTCAATCGAGTGGCTGACCAGTATGAAGCTAAGGTAAGAGTCCAGGTCCTCAATATCCTGAAAAAGATTACTAGATATGAAGAAGGGACAATTCACTTCGCTGGTGATCAGATTCTTGTCCAGGAGTTTGCCGTACGGCACCACACGTTCCACTTAAATCCCACGCGCACAGAACGTAGACTCCCCATATCTCAGTTATGGGAGTTCCTAAGTCGCCCGATTGAGGTTAAACCAGGGGGCCGGTCAACAAGAAGCGGTCCCGCCACCAGCGATCATTCGCGGACCGAATCTGACTATTACAGAGGACGTTACGGAATTTGGGCCGAAGTTCGTGAACGGATGGACGAAGAGGGTAGGATTACATAGCTATCAGTTGGATATTATATTGTTGCGTAACCTAAACTTGGATCGCACATAATCCCTAATGGGTTATTAATCTGCAATTACAATCACACGACTCTAAAAGATTGAGGAGACTTCCATGAACGTAGAGATTCGGGACGAGAGATTCCGTGACGTGGTTGGTGACGACGCGCCAGTTGAGGAGTTGGCTACAGGCTTCGACTTCACCGAAGGCGCGATGTGGAACCACGTCGAAAAGCACCTGATTTTCAGTGACATGCCCGGCAACATCATGCGCAAGTGGACCGCTGAGGGTGGCATCGAGGTATTCCGTCAGCCAAGCAATATGGCGAACGGGAATTTTTATGACCTCCAGGGTCGGCTGCTTACCTGCGAGCACGCCACCAGCCGCCTGACGCGAACAGAGGCTGACGGCTCGATAAGCGTCCTTGCGACCCACTATGACGGCAAAGAGTTAAACAGTCCCAACGACGTGATCGTAAAGAGCGATGGCGCGATCTACTTCTCTGACCCCAGCTTCGGGCGCATGGAATACTACGGCGTCCCCCGGGAGCAGGAATTGGACTTCAAGGGCGTCTTCCGGCTCGACCCCAACAGCGGCGACCTGACGTTGCTGGTCGATGACTTCGATCAACCAAACGGACTGTCGTTCTCGCTCGACGAAAAGCAGCTTTTCATCAACGATACGATGCGAGGACACATCCGCGTCTTCGACGTGAACGACGACGGTACGATCTCGAACGGGCGAGAGTGGGCGACGTTAACGGGAGACCGCGATGGCCTGGCGGACGGAATGAAGTTCGACACGGGCGGCAACCTGTACACGACCGGCCCCGGCGGCATTCAGGTGTTCGCATCGGATGCCACCTGTCTTGGCACGATCTACGTTCCGCAAGGGGTGACGAACTTCACGTGGGGCGAAGACGACATGAAGAGCCTGTTCATAAACGCTGGCAGTTCATTGTATAAGACGCGAGTGAACGTTCCCGGCCCCAAGCTGTTTTAGGACATAGCGAGGGGATGTCGACCGACGAAGCGGATCCAGTTTGGACTCCGGTCACCATCTCGGTACTGGTCGGCCTTCCGCTAATAGTCGGGTTTCTCATTGGCATAGCTCCCGGGCTGCTGCTCGGACTGGCAGGCATTCACGGCGTGATGGCAATTGTCACGCCAGTAGTATTCGCGGGATGGTACGTCTGGTCGCGGTCAAGGAGAATGGGCCAGATCAATATGGTGATGGTAATCATCGGAATCGTCGGCGCAATCGGGATTGGCGTTTCGATCTGGTTGTTTGGCACCTTAACCTCGTAGGCCGAAGGATCAGTCAGGAGTGCTCCAATGCCGATGACAGACGCTCAGTTCCGCTTCTTTAACACCTTTGGCTACATAAAATTTCCTGGTCTGTTCAAAGACGAGTTTTCGACGATCGAGAAGTCGTTTCACGAAGTATGGGATATGCAGGGCGGTGGTCATGCGGGGGAGTCTCACGACGGAGAGAAGCGGTCAGCGCTCGTGCCTTTCGTCGATCAGCACGAGTACCTCAGCAGCCTGATCGATGATCCGCGTATCGATGGAGTTGTCTCTGCGATCCTCGGAGACGACTACAACTATATGTTCAGCGACGGAAATTTTTTCGTGGGGCCGACCTACTGGCACTCCGACCGCTACCACAACAAGCCTTACAACTCGGTCAAAATCGCGCTCTACCTCGACCAAGTGACCAAAGACTCCGGTTGTCTTCGCGTGCTGCCGGGGACGCACAACGTGGGCGACAAATTCGGCGACTCGGTGCAAGAGGCGATGCCACACTCCGACCATCAGAATTACGAGGAGATTTGGGGAATGGAGGGGCCAGATGTGCCCTCGATTCCGTTGGAGAGCGAGCCCGGCGATGTGCTCGCTTTTAACCACAAGATCAAGCATTGCGCTTACGGCGGGAATAATGAGCGACGCATGTTCACCGTCAGCTTTCAGGAGCGGCACCCGGAGAACGATCTTCAACGGCTGCGCGACGAACTGACCGACCTTATAAGATTCTGGCATCCTCGCGCTTACGGCGATGCAATGATAAACACGGCAAGTCCTGCCAGGATGCGGCACCTCGAACAGCGCCTTGCCCTCGACGGGCACATGGCTGAACTGGTCGAGAAAGCCAAGGCCGAGATGGCAGAGCCGAGTCGGGGGTAAGAAGACGCACCGCTGAGACCGCAAAGGACGCAGAGATTTTTTGTCTTTGACCTCTGCGGTCTCCACGCACCCTGCGGTGAATTCGACTTTGGTGACTTGCCAAATCGTCGATTTCCTATTACGTTACACGCATCACTCAACAAGGAGCGCCCGAATGATCTCTCTCAACGTGTATCTGACCGCGAAGGACGGTGAGGAAGCCGCCCTCGAAACCGCGATCAAAGACGTATGGATCGCCGCGATGGTGAAGCAGCCCGGTTTTCTGCGAGCCACGCTGAACACGTCCTTCTCGGACGACGAGCTTGCCGCGCTGGAAGCGAACAAGCCAGCTTATGCCTATGAGATGGTATCCACCTGGAACACGGAGCAGGAGCGCCTCGACTGGGCCGCCCTCGACATCCACCAAGAGGTCTGGCCGCAGGTGATCGAGCACTGCGCCGATGTTTCGTACACTCTATTCAACTGCGACACAACGTGGAATATGTAACTGGGGTCTGTGTCCCTACAGCGCCAGCTACTTGCATTCGTATCGAACTCATAGAATTCACAATACGTTGCGCGCGCCGCGCAACGAGAAAGCGCTTAAATGATCTCACTTAACGTGTACCTAACAGCCAAGGACGGCGAAGAGGCGGCCCTTGAGTCGGTAACCAAGGACGTGTGGATCGACGCGATGGCGAAGCAGCCCGGCTTCGTCCGCGCCACCTTAAATACACCGTTTGGCGACGACGAATTGGCAGCCCTGGAAGCGAACAAGCCCGCCTATGCCTACGAAATGGTCTCGTACTGGAACTCTGAGGAAGACCGGCAACAGTGGGCCACCCTCGACGTTTGCCTGGATGCCTGGGACGCGGTCGTCGGGCATTGCAAGGAAGTGACCTACACTCTATTCAACTGTGACACCACCTGGAGTATGTAAATGGAAACCAAAATCGATCCAACCAAAGACATCGTTCGTCCCTCCAAGGACGTTATCGAGATACTTAGCGGAATTGGGGCGGATAGCATCACATCGACGATGGATGGCCTCGGCGTTCACCGGACGTTCATTGAAGGGCCCATTGCGCGGGTGCCCGGCAGCAAGATTTGCGGGCCCGCCTTGACCCTGCGTCTGCTCCCGCAGCGCGAGGACCAGTTGCCTGGCTACACCGTGCCTGGCGAGTCTGTAGATTCCAGCGAATACTCCCAGGAGGAAGAGACTGAGAAACGCTCCGCCCTCTGGGATATTTTTGCCTACGTGCAGCCCGGCGACGTGATCGTTGTTGACGGACGCGGCGACCTTGCCACCGGCTCGTTTGGCGAGATGCTCATGACTTACTTCAAGTCACGCGGCGGCGCTGGCGTGGTCATCGACACGGGCATTAGGGACTCGGCAGAGATTTTCAACGACGTAAAGATGCCCGTCTGGTCAACGGCCGTGACGACTGGCGGCGTCGGTCACCTGAACATGTATCCAGAGGACTTCAACCTGCCTATCGCCTGTGGCAAGGTCCTCGTTCGGCCCGGGGACATCATCATGGCCGACGATGGCGGCGCGGTCGTCATCCCTCCAAGGCTCATCCCGAAGCTCATCGAGATCGCTGGCGAGCGCGACGAGCACGAGGTCTTTGCCCGCATGAAGCTCCAGCAAGGCGGCGAATTAAACAAATACTACCCCTTCAACGACGAGGGCCGTCGTGAGTACGAGGAATGGCTCGCCGAGGGGAAGGCAAGCGAGTAGTTGAGCATTACTGTCCCCGACTGGATCACATACCCCGACGATGACTGGCAGCAGATCACGCCGGAGCAAGCCGGGCTGGCCCCCGACGGTTTCGCCGCCTGGGTCAACGGCCTCGACGTGAAGGGCGCTGAGTTCGGCGGTGAAGATCACACCGGCAATAAGTTCGGTGCGGTGCTCACGCGGGGCGGCTACCTCGTTCATTCGTGGGGCGACAGGTACTACCAGTTTCACACGGCCTCAGTTGGGAAGGCACTAACATGGGCCGTACTCGGCTTCGCGGTCATGGACGGCTTAATCGACCCCGACGAGCCTATTCAAAACCACTGGACTGGCAAGGGACAGCTTTCCCATCAACACAAATACCTGACCGAGGGTTTTCACAAGACCCTGACATGGCGGCATCTCATCGGCAAGCGAACGGAAAGCGTGCACTGGGGCGGATTCCCTATTGAGATTGGCAACCGCTGGATGGAGAAGCGCACGGGCCTGGAAGAGAAGGACGCCGTACCTGGCGTGCCGGAGTGGGCCAAGTGGACGGGCGACCCGTACTACGACTGTTATTCACATGCCGAGCCGGGCAGTGTCGGGGTGTACAGCAGCGCGGGCTTCTGGCGGCTGGGTCAGGCGCTTACACACGTCTGGGGGCGAGACATCAAGGATGTTATCCAGGACAGACTCTTCGACCATATCGGCATTCCCGCCGAGCGCTGGGACTGGATCACCGGCGGCGATGTCAAAGACCAGAAGTTTTTCTATCCTGCGATTCCCGACACGTACACGTACCTCGACCCACCATACGAGATCGACGGGAACATCGTGCGGAGCGGGCCGGGTTGGGTCGTGTGGAGCGCCTCTGACATGGCGCGGTTCGGACACCTGAATGCCACACGCGGGCTGTGGGAAGGCGAACAAATCATCGACCCGAACTGGCTTCGCTCACACAGCGGCGGAAACAAGAGCGGCGCGAGTGGCGAGAGCGAACACTTCACGGCTATGGGAGTGGTTACAACGGTCGGGCTGCCGGACTACAAACACGCCATCGAAACGCAGAGTATTTTACCCCAGGAATTATTTGTGGGGCCGGTTAAGAAGGCACTGTAGAAGGCAGGGTCGATCCAGTGGGTGACGCCATTTTAGGCCCGGGAAGCGAGCGAACCCTCGGTCGGCGGTAATCCACTCATGCCCCGATTCAATTGCCAACGCGGCAAGGTAGGCGTCCGGCACCGTGTTTCCTTTTGCATTCACTGCACTGCAGAGATCAAGGAAAATCTGCCAGTGTCTATTTCCCGGGTATACCAATATGCAGTTGGGCTGATTCCTTAGCTGCGCGACAAACTCTATGGCTTGATCTACGGGAGTCGGAGTTTTGAAAGCGCGGTGGTTCGTCACGATCCGCAGAAACCCACTTAGCACGATGTCTGGAATTCCGTACAGCTCGTCGCCGTTGACAACGCCCTCCAACCAGGACTTGTGGGCTTCGTGGTCTTGAGCCTCAGCGCGATAGGCGTAGATCAGGATGTTGACGTCAAAAAGGCGCATCGCCCTCTTCCATCAAGTCAAGCAGCGCGGCATTATTGTCTAAGTCGACGCCTGGTTGAAGTCCGTCGCCCTTGAAGATCGGAAGAGTGACGCGGGGGCGATCTGATTGCTGCTCACGCCGCGAGATGGACTCCTGAAGAGCATCTTCAATGACTGAGGACAGGGTCTTCCCTTTCTCGCGAGCCAGTTTCTTGGCCCGTTCCAGCACGTTATCGTTGATGCTGATTGTGGTTCTCATGCATCAAATCATACGCTGCTTGCATCATGATGTCTACACTACGCAACCCTGACCATCGCAGACTCGCTACGGCCCGTGGTGACCGTGATATAGCCGCGTAGCAGTTCGTCGACTTCGGGGGCACCAGTGTCGACAACGAGTGGTTGGCGACCGAGATCGGCGAGCTTTTGTCGAGTCGCGACGATGATCAGGTTCTCCTTCCCGACACGTCGAATGACCTCGGCGCTGATCTGCTGGTTTCCTCTGCCAAAGATGTTCCCCTGTCCGCCGATGACGGTGACGATGATCTTCGCAGGGCGTTCGATGTCGAGCAGTTCGAGTAGCTGTGCTTCCGTGAGGTCGGCAGCGATTGTTTTCTTATCAAGGACTACGTCTACACCCAGTAAGGTCTTCGCGACACCCAGTTCCTCTGCAATTTCTCGTGTAGTCGTACCTGGGCCAAGGATGTAGAGGCAACCGTCGAACATGGAGTCGACTACCTCGGCGGCGATGCTCGAGATGGCGTCGGCTTCGCTTCCTGAGCTCGGCGACTTGGTAGACTGCACGTAGGCTGTATCGGCGGGTATCCTGAGATAGCCTTTGAGCGTGGCGCTCACGCGGCCTTCACGGAATGCGTCCTCGTCAATGTCCATGACCTCTGCGAGCCTCGTATCAGGTGATTCGCTGAGGAACTGTGCGGCTACGAGGCCGGCGGCGCGAGGCGTGGTCGCGTATACGCCGGAGTGCATTTTCACTCCTGCCGGGATTCCGAGCACCGGAATGCGCTCGCCGACGGCCTCGCATACGTCTCGTGCAGTGCCGTCTCCGCCGGCAAAGAGAATGAGGTCTACGCCGCATTTTTCCATCTCGGTCGCTGCACGGCGTGTGTCGTCGCACGACGTGTTCTCATCGACGACTGAGCCAATTACGGTTGGTTCGAGCCCTGCTGCGTGGGCTTCGTCCTCTCCCATCGCACCGGGATACGTTATTACCTTCAGGTTGTCGACTCGCGCGAGTTCTTTGAGGGTCTCAACAGCCCGCTGCGGCGCTCGGGTAATAGCACCCATTTTCTTCGCCTTACGGATGACATCCACCCCATCGCTCCCTTTGAGAGCGACGCTTCCTCCGAGACCTGCGATGGGATTAACGATCAGCCCGAGTTTCTTCACGATTTTCATGCCCGTCGTCGCTTCTGTTTGAGGTACAATCTCGAACCATGCAGTTGCTGTCGCGTATCGCCGAGCCGTTGCTGGACCTCGTGTTCCCTCCGAGTTGTGCCGGATGCAATAGGGAGGGGGCGTTCCTGTGTACCGACTGCGAGGCCGACCTTCCGCGACTCGAAGCGCCCTTCTGTCGAACATGCTCCGATCCGGGCCCGAGATCGCTCTGCGAATGGTGCAGTTCGACGACTCAGCCGTTCGATGGTATCACGGCGCCGTACCGCTGGAATGGTGCTGTTCAACAGATGGTGTACGCCCTCAAGTATCGTGGCGTTCGAGCATCGGCACCACGGCTGGCTGAGTTTATGGCCGCTCACTTGTCGAACACGTCAATATCCGCTGACCTGATCGTACCCGTGCCGCTGCATCGTCGGCGTGAACGGAAGCGCGGCTACAATCAGTCGGAGCTTCTCGCGAAGGGCATCGCAGAACGAACTGGAATCCCGGTAGCGACGAGCGTACTCACCCGTACACGCGATACACGACCTCAGGTGACGATGAAGAACCCGGACGAACGACGCGAGAACATCGCTGGGGCGTTCGAGTGCGTCGGGGACGTGGCGGGCAAGCACGTCTTGCTAATCGACGACGTGGTGACGACGGGCGCAACCATTGCGGCGTGCTCGACGCCATTGCGCGCTGCAGGAGTAACTTCGATCTGGGCGCTGTCGATGGCACGCTAACGGCTGAGTTTCCCAGACTCCATTTCTGAGGTAGACTACGGAAGTGCACCCGAAGGAGACATCATGAGGCACGAAAGCCGTATCGCACTTATCGTAACGCTGTTGATTGCCGTAGCAGCGCTTGTTTGGACTCAGAGCAGTTTGTCTGGTGTCAGTGCGCAGGCAAGCGACTTAGTGACGCTTAGTCCTGTAACGGACAATACCATCTACAGCGAATCAGGCAATTTGAGCAGCGGCGTTGGACAACATCTATTCGCCGGGAAAATTGGCGGTAGGGGCGGAAATGCGGTTCGCCGGGCATTGCTCGAATTCGACATCGTGGGGGCCGTCCCTGTTGGCTCGACGATCACAAGCGCCCAGCTAACCATGAGTGTGTCGAAAACGGTGTCCGGCTAGAAAGTAATGAACCTTCATAAGATTACGGCGGATTGGGGAGAATCCCAATCGAACAGCGGGTCTGGAGGAAGGGGCGCCGGTGCCCAACCGGGCGACGCAACGTGGACAAGCCGCTTTCATGGAGCGAATGCATGGACGAGTCCCGGAGGAGATTTCGTTGGAACGGCAAGTGCAGCAGTCGCCGTCGGTGGCCCAAACACATGGAGTTGGCAAAATCCTGTGATGGCCTCAGATGTTCAGGCTTGGCTCGACGATCCAAACAGCAATTTTGGATGGATCGTTATTGGCGATGAATTACCAAACCAATCGTCCGCGAAGCGGTTCGACAGTCGTGAAAGCTCTGACACTGGAAATCGTCCGGTATTGACGATTGAGTTCGAGCCGCCAGCCACTCCCACACCCACGCCTATCACTCCTACCCATACACCAGAGCCCATCGTCTGCGGTGACGTAAACGGCGACGGCGAGATCAACGTCGTGGACGGCGTGGCGATCATGCAGATCATCGCGGGGATCATCACGCCTACGGCTGACCAGGTCGTAGCGGCGGACATCGTTCAAAATAGCACTGTGGACGTGAGCGACGCGATTTTGATGTTGCAGTTCTTCGTCGATAAGGTGGACTCGCTCGGTGACTGCGGCCCGCTGGCTCCATAGGCTAGAAATGCGTCTTCGACCTCTACTTCCTGTGTTGGCGATCGTGATCATCTCAGGGTTCGCGCTGGGCGCTTGTGCGAGCGAAGGGGCCCAGACGGTCTCGTTTACGCCGAAGTACGACAACATCCTCTACGACAGCTCTGAGACGGTCGTCAGCAACGGACAGGGCCAGACCATTCACGTCGGTGCCAATGGGCGCGGCGAAGCTCGGCGAGGTGTCATTGCCTTCGACGTGGCATCCAACGTGGACCGCGGCGCGAAGGTCAAAGCCGTTCGGCTCGTATTGAATATGTCGCGGGCCTCCAACGATACTCCCCAAACGGTGTCTCTGCACCGAGTGACCACATTCTGGGGCGAAGGCGCATCGGACGCTGAGGGGAATGAAGGCGGCGGTGCCGACCCGACGACGCAAGATGCCACGTGGATACATGCGACCTATGACAATTAGTTGTGGACGACGCCCGGCGGAGACTTCATCACGGAAGCGAGTTCATTAGTGGAAGTCGGAGCGCCGGGCAAGTATACCTGGACGTCCGAACACATGGTGGCCGACGTCCAGTCGTGGCTGGACGATCCGTCGACCGACTTCGGATGGCTCATCAAGGGCAACGAAGCCGGAATGGGTACCGTGAAACGTTTCGATTCGAAGGACAACTCTGACCCGAACGTGCTCCCGATATTAGAGATCGAGTTCGAGTAGAAAGCTACCCTGCGCGTCTCCTTCCCCACAGATGGGAATCGAAACTAAGCTGCCCGGTTACTGATGGCTCCGAATCCGCTATAATCTGGCCTCTATGATCAAGGGCCTACTGCACCGCCGCCGTTCGAGCGACGATACCACGTTTCACGGCTGGCGGTATGCGGCCATCGGCGCCACCATGAATTTCATGGCCGCCGGATTATATGGTCGGGGCTTTTCAGTCTACTTCCTGCCACTGGCCCGCGACCTGGGCCTCAGCCATACCACGACTTCCCTTATCTTCGGTTTCTCAAGCCTCGAAGGGGGCCTGCAAGCCCCCATCGCCGGATACTTGATCGACAAGTACGGCCCGAGAATCATGATGATAATCGGGACGATCCTCGCCGGTATCGGGTTCATTCTGCTGCCGCTCGCGAACGACTTTTTGAGCTTCGTGCTGATCTACGTCGGTGTGATCGCTCTCGGCATCAACGCCGGATTTCACAACTCTGCCGGAGCGATTGTAAACCGCTGGTTCATCCGCCAACGCGGCCTTGCCTTTGGCATCATCTCCGTGGGCATCGCCCTGGGCGGCGGCATAATGACGCCTATCATCGCCGCGATCGTACTCAACTGGGGATGGCGAACGTCGGTCATGATTTCGGGAATCGCCATTCTAGCGGTCGGTCTTCCACTCTCCATGATGGTCCGAAACTCGCCGGAAGACGTTGGCCAGACGCCTGATGGAGACCCTGTTCGTGAAAAGGCGGAGCGAAGCGCTGAAGCCCTCACGAGTTCCGATTTCACACTCAGGCAAGCCACGAGGACGGTATCCTACTGGCTGCTTGCCCTCGGCATCACACTGCGAATCGCCGCTCAGGCAGGAATACTGGTGCACATTGTTCCGATGGTCGTTTGGAAGGGTCTGGACGAATCGGCGGGCGCTATCGTCATCGCGACGATTTCATTCTCGGCTGTCGGCACAAGACTGTTCATGGGATGGCTGGGAGACAAGACTTCCAAGCGTGCGCTCGTCGTCCTCGGGATGGTCGCCGGTGCGGCTGGCGCACTGTTTCTTCTTCTGGCCCCCGGCAAGCTCTGGGTATTCATCGTGTTCGGCCTGATGTTCTCCATAACCGACGGTGCCGCGGGCCTTACATGGGCGATGATCGGAGACTACTTCGGGAGAGTCTCATATGCGACTCTCCGAGGCGTCATCACGTTCTGTGTCAGCCTGGGATCGTTGGCTACGCCGGTCATCGTAGGCCGAATCTTTGATGTGACCGATGGGTATTTCTGGGCCTTGATTCCCCTGATCGGCGTTTACTTGAGTGCGGCGCTCGTGTTCATGATAATTAGAAAACCGGAGCCGATCAGCAACCGGCATCCGGTTTCCACGTAGGGTCATCAAATGTCTCAGATGACCGGTTAAGTGCTCATTGAGGTCCTTGGGCAGCCAAAAACCGAGCGGTTTCTTGACCGGTTCGATAAAATAGGGTCACAACACCAATCTTCAGAAGAGGACGAAAGATGTCGAAGTACGATACAGACGATTTCAATGTGGACGTGATCGAGAGAAGTTACGAGAAGCCCGTACTCGTGGACTTCTGGGCGGCATGGTGCGGACCGTGCCGAATTATCGGGCCTGTGCTGGAGCGGCTCGCCGACCAGAATGGAGAGAACTGGGAGCTACGCAAGCTCGACACGGAAAAGTATCCTGCCATCGCGAGCCAGTTTCGCATCAGCAGCATTCCGGCGGTAAAGCTGTTCGTAGATGGGAAAGTCAAAGACGAGTTCGTGGGCGCGCTGCCGGAGCAGTCGATTGTGCAATGGCTGCAAAAAGCGCTGCCGAGCAAGTTCCGCGAGCAGCTAAAGCAAGCGCAGCAGCTTTTGGCCGATGGAAAAGCAGGTGAGGCCCACTATCTGCTGGAGAGCATCGTCGAAGCAGACCCGAGCAACGAACAGGCTATTGCGCTGACGGCGCAGATTGAACTGTACTCTGATCCTCAGAAGGCCATGGAGACGGCAAGCCGAATTCCCATAGGCTCCGAACACTTCGAGAGCGCTGAGGCTATCAAGGCCATCGCAAACCTGTTTGAGCACCTCGAAAGTCCTGACGCGCTGGAAGAAGCGCCGATCAAACCAGCGTACCTTCACGCCATCCAACTCCTACGGGAGAGCAGGTTCGCCGCCGCGCTGGAATCCTTCATTAACGTAATCATGAAAAGTCGGTATTACGATGACGATGGTTCACGGAAGGCTGTCATCGCTGTCTTCAAGCTCCTCGGCGAGGAACACGATATTACAAAAAAATACCGCAACCCCTTCGCCAACGCGCTGTACTAGGCTGGCCGATGACCGCAGTTTTCGACTCCCATAACCACATCTTCCCGCCAATGGCGTCCGGCGGGGCGTTCGACGAAGCGTGCCTCAAGGAGACGCAGTACCACGTGCGGTTCGCGGGACCTGGCGGATTCAGGCGCGTCGGCGATAACGCACCGCTGACCGAGCCGGTGATGGAAGGTGAAGACGACGGCATCTCCTGGCTGCCTGATCTCGACTTTCGCGTCGGCGAGTATGGGCGAGTGCTGTTCACCTACGACGGTGACGACTATTACTATCACTTCATTCAGGCGTCCGCCGCCGACATGTCGTCGAAGCCGGAGCACGTAATCACCCAGATGGATTTTGCCGGAGTGGACCGCGCCCTCATACAGCACGACCACGTGTACGGAAGACTCGACGACTACCTTGGCGACGCGATACAAAAATACCCGGACAGGCTGGTGGCGTTGGCACAGGTCGATGAATGGAGGGGAGGACACCCCGATCAGTTGGACAGGCTGCGCCGTCAGGTCGAGGAGTTGGGATTCTCTGGCCTGTATTTCTCGACGGGCGGATTCTTCCACGTCGACTTCACAATGGGTGTCAACGACTCCAGCCTCGAACCGTTGTGGGAGCTAGTAGCCGACCTTGGAATCCCCATCCACTGGTACTTGACAGAAACCCGCAGGCCGCGGGTCGAGGTCTACCTGCGGGAGTTGCGCGACCTGGCGCAATGGGCCAGCGCTCATCCGCACATCCCCAGTGTACTGACTCACGGACTTGAAACGCTCCGTATCGACATGACAAATCCCAGGCGTTTTGAGATACCGCCAGAAATTTTCGATCTGGTAGGTCGCGATGGCTGGCACATTGAGCTGATGCTGCACAAGATGCTCTACGATCACGAATTTCCACCCTACCATCCCGAAGCACCAAAGATCGTGCGCACGCTGATCGAGAACCTTGGCGTGGACAAAATCGTTTGGGGTTCGGATATGCCATCGTGCGAGACGGTCACTACCTATAGCCAATCCAAGGTACTCTACGAAAGTCAGTGCGAGTTTTTAACTCAAAAGCAGCGAGACGCTATTCTCGGCGGCAATCTCGAACGGCTGTATCCGCCCAGGACGTGATCGCAGACGGCCGTACGATCAGCCCACAACCTATTGCGACTACGAGGCCTGCGACCCGTTCGTACTAGAGCTCTCGTCCTCAGAGTCGAAGGCCGCAGTGTTCAGGGTTTCCCAATCGTCGCGGCTGATATCCATCCTCATGAAGTCGAGGCCGCTGCGGAAAACGCTGCGCATCTCACCAAACCCGGCTTTCGCGAAGGAATACTTCGCCCGGTCGTTCCATTCGAGCGTGTGTAAGTAAACGCGATTGAGATCAGTCGTGGTGAAAATATGGGTGAGCAGAGTTCGGACGGCGTCTGTGCCGTAACCTTTGCCCCAATAACGGCGGTCACCGATCATGATGCCTAGCTCGGTTTCGCTGCGCCGGTAATTGATGTCGTAGTACATGCAGTTGCCGATGTGGACGCCATCGTGGGTGTCGATGGCGAGACGCTTCGACGACGGGCTCGTGAACTGCATCTCCTCGCGAGAGTAGCGCATGAACGCGTCGTAGGACATAGTGATAGGCCGCGTGGCATCCAGCCGAGACAACTCCTCGTCGGTACGCCACGCATAGTCGTCGGCGACGTCGCTCAGGCTCTTCTCGCGGAGAACGACCTTCTCGCCCGTTGCTATTATGCTGCCCTCTTCGACGGGCTGTTGGCTATCGTCGTACAGCCAGGGAAAGGCCTTTTTCAACAACCTTCGCCTCGTTTCCGTAACTCATTGTTTTCAACGCGTCCTCGACTGAGAACCACTGGACCACATCGAATTCGTGGTCGTGCAGCGACATGTCTCCGCCGATCGGCTCCATTAGATAGAACAGCACCGTTTTGTGAAAGCGAACACCGTCGCTGGATCCCACGAACCAATACTGGATACTGTCGACGAAGCACTGAGTCTTCACCTCAAGGCCGGTCTCTTCGTTCACTTCTCGAACAGCAGTCTGCTCTCGCGTCTCGCCGATCTCGGGCGTGCCTTTAGGAAGCGCCCACAGCTTTGCGGCGTTCCTCCCGCACAGAACGATCTCCGGTCCGTTTCCATTGTTGCGGTATACTATGCCGCCTGCGGCGACGAGTTGTTCTACCGACGCTTTGTTTTTCATGAAAAGTTGCGACCGACCATAGACTCCCCATTCTAAGAGGTATCGAATCGAGGGGTCAAGGCTGAGACAGGCCATCTGACGGGGAGGAACAGGGATCAGTCTGGTGCTTGACCGAAACTCTCAGTGCCCATATCATTCACTCACCACTCGAATATCCGAGATAAAGCACAAGGTGACCATGGACCTCAAGCAATACATCAGGGACATCCCGGACTTTCCCGTCGAAGGAATTCTTTTTCGAGACATCACTCCCCTAATGCAAGAACCAGAGGCGTTCCGTTATGTCATTGACCAGTTCGCAGAACGCTACGAAGAGGACTCGATCGACGTTGTACTGGGGATAGAAGCACGGGGATTCTTGATCGGAGCACCACTGGCCTATCGGCTTCAAAAGCCGTTCGTGCCGATACGGAAAGAGGGTAAACTGCCCTTCGAGACGAAGTCGATGAAGTATGCCCTTGAATATGGCCAAAACGTCGTCGAAGTGCATACCGACGCGGTATCCGAGGGACAGCGGGCCGTGATACTCGACGACCTTCTCGCAACTGGTGGCACGATGGCGGCTGGTGCTGAACTCGTTGAGTCTATGGGCGGTCAGGTTGCCGGTCTGGCAGTGATCATCGAACTAATCGACCTCGACGGGCGAGAACGATTGAGCGGCTACGACGTGTGCTCGTTGGTCCAATATTAGACGAGCCGATACGTGACACGTCAGACGTAATGATTGCCGACGACTTCGCGTTTCTCAATCGACGTTTTCAACCCCAACATTGACAGAGAGCCCATTATGTCCTCACCTTTCTTTTTCATTCACCTAAGCGATCCGCAGTTCGGGCTGTTCGAAGTGCGTGGCGCAGCGCCAGGGGACGGTACCTTTCCCGAAACTGAGCTATACGAAAAAGCCATCGCGGCAGCCAACCGGCTGAAGCCCGCGTTCGTAGTCATCACCGGCGACCTTGTGCAGGACTCCGCCGACGACGGGCAACACACAGAACTGATGCGGATTACTGGGCAACTCAACGATGACATTCCGATCTACTTCACGACGGGCAACTGCGACGTTGGCAACACGCCGACTCCGGAGAGCCTCCGTGCCTATCGCGAGAAGTTCGGGCACGAAAATTTTTCTTGGGATGCGGATGGAAGCCACTTTATCGCGCTGAATAGCTCGATCTGCCTGGACCCTTCGGAAGTGCCGGGCGAGTGGGACTCGCTTGTCGAGTTCCTCGGTAGTGACCTCGACTCCCATAGCGCCGACAGCAAGCACACGATGATATTTATGCACCACCCACTATTCGGCAAGGCCGCCGATGAACCAGACGACGGAATCGCGATCATCCCGCAAGAACGGCGGGCGGTAATCCTGGACCTTCTGCGAAAGCATAATGTGTCAGGAGTGTTCTCCGGTCACTGGCATCGTAACAACTACGCCACCGACGGCGATATGCTCATGGTCATCTCCGCCCCGGTCGGCTTTCCTATAGCCGACGACCCTTCTGGCCTTCGTATCGTGAAGGTTTACGATGACCGCATTGAGCACGAGTATTTCGGCATGGACGACGTGCCTAACTCCGTCGCTCTCTAAATTCACCTGAATCAGTTCTCGTGCATGGGCATCCCAATTGTGATGGGGCGTAACTAACGATGCCCCATCATTGAGACCACATATTTCAGTTTTGGGGGAATCATGGCGCAGGACTACGACGTGATTGTCATCGGCGGCGGGGCGGCAGGCGAGGTACTTGCAGGGAGGACGGCCGAGGGCGGATTGAAGACTGTCCTCATTGAGAAGGAGCTTGTGGGCGGCGAGTGCTCATACTGGGCATGTCAGCCGAGCAAGGCGCTGCTTCGACCGGGTGAACTGATGGCCGAGATCAAGCGAACGCCGGGCGTGCGAGAGGCTGTTACGGGCGACATCGACGTGGCGGCAGCCTTGGAGCGTCGCAATCAGGTGACGGACAACTGGACAGACGACCGGCAACTGCGCTGGCTCGACTCGGTAAACGTCGACCTGATTCGTGGCACAGCGCATATCATCGGTGAGCGTACGGCACACATCGACGAGAATGACGGCAGCAGCCGCGAGATGACGGCAAACAAGGCAGTCGTGATCGCGACCGGGTCGTATCCCTCGATTCCTCCAATACCTGGACTGGCCGAGTCGAACCCCTGGGGTAGCCGGGACGCGACGTCGGCCAAAAGCGCACCGGAACGACTCATCATCTTGGGTGGTGGCGTCGTCGGGGTGGAGATGGCCGCGGCGTGGAAGTCGCTCGGTTCCAAAGAGGTGACGATCCTCGAAGCGGGCTCACGCCTGTTAATGCGCGAGGAGCCGTTCGCCGCCGAGGCAGTGCAAAAGTCGTTCGACGAGATGGGTATCCGGGTTCTCACCAACATCCGGGCGACCGAAGTCAAACGAGAGAACGGCGAAGTGACCGTGTCGCTCGACAACGGCGAGACGGTGATCGGCGACGAGATTCTCGCGGCGACCGGACGGCGGGCAGCATCCGATAACGTAGGTCTCGAAGCCGCAGGTCTCGAACCCGGCAAGTTCATTGAGGTCGACGACCAGATGCGTGCGAGTGGCGTTGATGACGGCTGGCTGTACGCGGTCGGTGACGTGAACGGCAGGATTCAACTTACACACATGGGCAAGTACCAGGCGCGTATCGGTGGCGACACGATCCTCGGCAAGGACGTGAAGGCCACGTCCGACAAAAATGCGATCCCACGCGTTGTGTTCACGGAGCCGCAGCTAGCCGCAGTCGGCCTCACTGAAGCTCAGGCGAAAGACCAGGGCCTGAACGTAACGGCGGTGCAGTACCCTTACGGCTGGACGGCAGGCGCGGAGGCGCATGGCGAGGGTATCGAGGGCATGACGCAGTTCGTCATAGACAACGACCGGAGGGTTATCGTTGGGGCCACGTTCGTCGGCCCCGGTGCGGGTGACCACCTTCACAGCGCAACGATCGCCATCGTCGGGGAAGTCACAGTAGACAAGCTCATGGACGCGGTACCCGCCTTCCCGACAATCAGCGAGTTCTGGCTGTGGGCGTTAATGGAGTACGGCCTGTAGTCGGCCGAAACTGCAACGATCAACGGGCGGCACAATTGCGCCGCCCGTTCCGTCTCAAGTGACATTGGACGCAGTAGCCGCTAAAGTGTTCTTATTACGCGAATATGGCTAGTTGTCGCTTGTCTTCCCCATTACCCAACACCCAACACCTAGAACCTCCCGAAGCCGGCTTCATCCTCCCGACCGTGCTCATCATCGTTGCAGTTGGAGCGATAGTCATAATCGGTCTGCTTGGGTACACCACTACCGTGCTACGGGCAGTCGGCAAGGACGCGGATGCTCTGATCGAGTTGTACGCCGCCGAGGCTGGAGTTGCCGAGGTGAAGGAACGGTTGCTTACCGGCGAAATCATCCCAATACTGTGGGCACCGGAGTCGTTCGAAGTTAACGGGCTGACGGTCGAGGTCTCGGTAAACTACCCGGAAGTGGCCGCGCCCAAAACTCCGCGTTACATCGATCCGGGCGTAGGTGCTGTCTCGGCAAACCAGCCATATCGCCTTGTACTAAGAGATGTAGCCTTTAATTCCGAAATGTCCGTAAACTGGGCGTTCCAGGCGGAAGAGAGCAGCATCGCGTCGACAATTGCTATTCACAGGGGGGACGAACCTGACGGTGAAGTGACGAGAATTGATGAGTCGATCAGAGAGAGTCCGAACTCTCTCGAGGTTGCCGACCTAACGAGCGGCACGTATACCGTCGAGTTTTCAGTGAGCACGTCAACGCTGGTGACCGAGCCATTCGATGAAACTGAATCTCTTAATTCGACCTGGATTTACGGTTCGATCTATACAGATTACGTTGTCACGTCGAAAGCTGGCGACACAACCGTCACTGCATATTTGCGCCAGGTTCACGACCCGACCGACCCGTCAGTGCACCGAAAGGTCTACACCCTCTCCTGGAAGCCATACGAGTAGCTGCTACTTTTTCTTCCGAGTGGTCGGCTTGTGTTTCAGTGTTTGAACATACTCGAAGCTCATTTCGAGGTAGGGTTTGAGGGCTTCGGCATCTTCGAGAAGGTCGTCTGGAACCGCAACGTACTCTCTGTTAGGCGGCCAGGCGGGGTCTGCTCGGAAGACCTCGGCGTTGTACTTTTCGAGAAAAGCGGTGTGTTCGTCTTTTGGAAGCCGAATGCCGACTACGCCGTACTTCGAGATCATCGAGTACATGTTGCCGTTAATCGCGGTGTAGGCTGAGCCAAAGTTCGACTTCGAGTCGATCTCAGGGACAGACTCGATCAGTTTTTCGTACAGGACTAGCTTGTCAGGCGGGACGCTTGTCTTTTTCTTTGCGGGCATGGTGCTGTCTCCGCTAAGTTCATACTTGATTGATTACTTGAAACTACCGCGCCCTGCAGAGCGGCGCCTTCACCCTCACCTCAATCCTCTCCCTTGAAGGGAGAGGAGGAAAACGTCGCGTTCGTGCCCAGCCTGTCGAAGTACGAAGCCCGCAACAGAAGGTCGGGAGACCATCACAGGCCGTCGATGAACGCCAACTCCTCTTCCAGAACGTCGGCTCCGTGGAAGTGCTCCATGAGCAGCTTGGCGTCGAGGTATTTTATTCGACGGTGCATCTCGGTCGGCAAGCTGCCGTGATTCAAAGCGGCGTGGGAGTCGTTGCGACCTCGGTTGTCATACAAATAGTTATCGTTCCAATGAACGTGGCGGATTAGCTCCGGGCGGCTGAGGAATGCCAGTACGCGCTCCTCGCGTTGGCCTTCGGGGAAGCGGTGAGCGTAGGTCACGACGTGGCTGGAATCGAGGCACAGTCCGACGTTGTGACGATCAACATCGACAGCAACCTGCTGCCAGTCCTCCGGCGCCATGCCGAAATACTCGTTACGCTCCGACCAATTGACCTGGTCAAACGGCGTGTCCTTGATATCAGGCGACCAGTACGAGTTGTTGTTTTCCAGCACTAGCTCGATGTCGTGTTTCTCGCAGAATGCCCCGACCTCGCGTACACCCTCGATAAGAAGCTCATATTCGCCAATCTGACCCACAGGCTGGGTAGCGTCGTGCCAGCGCTTCGGAGCAAAGTGCATGTTGATCTGCTTCACAAGGGGGTACTGGCGGGCGGTTTCGATGTAGTCGGTGATTACTGCGATCGAGGTTTTGCGGAAGTCCGCGTCGGTCGCCGCGATGTTCAGCCGCTGCTCCCCAATAGTCGCCGGTGCGTGGGCGCTAACGAGGATATCCGACAAGTAGCCCGCATGCTCTATGTCGTCCGACATCGGCACTTCGGTGTTCAGACCGAAGCGCATCAATGTCTCAAGTCCTGCAGCGGTCGTGACGCCAAGTTGATGCTTGAGTTCAGTGTACTTGGTCAAAGTTTCTCCTCGATAGCGGATTATCGTTTCACAAACGTAGGGGCGAGGTGGCTACGCGGCGGTCTTAGCCAGGCCGAGACGATGCACCGCTTCCCTGGCTGCTGCCTTCTGCTCTGGTGTCGCGCTGAGGTTTGGGGAACGAGGATCGCCGGTCTCGATGCCCAGCCGCTGGCCGACGGCGGTCTTGAGCGCGCCGATGTAGCCTAGCTCAATCAGGAAGTCCATCACTTCGTTGGCTTTGGCCTGCGCCGCTTCGGCTCGGTCCAGGTCGCGCGCCTGATAGGCGTTCCATATCTCTACCCACAATTCTGGGGCCAAACATGGAGGACCATCTACGCAGCCTGCGGCCCCGACCGTCATCGCAGGAAGCATCATCCTGCCCTGCCCCGTAAACACCTTCAGACCCATCTTGGCGAAGAGATAGAGATTGTTCATATCGGGAGCCGAGTGCTTCAAACCAGTTAGCTGCGGCACGTTGTCCTGCAACTGTTCCATCAGGTCGGGTGTCATTTCGACGCCGGTCGCTTGGGGCAGGTTGTAGACGAAAAGAGGCAGATCGGCAGCGGCACCGACGGCCTTGTAGTATTCGACAACGCCCTTGTCGCCGGGCCGCACGAAGAACGGCGGTACGGCACATACTGCCTCAACTCCAGCCTTTGCAGCGTGCTCAGCGTTGCGAGCAGCGCGAACTGTGGTCTGGGCACCAACGTGCATGATGACGTTTGTCCGTCCCTGATTTTGGTCGGCTGCCGATTTGGCTATACGGTGGTTCTCCTCGTCGCTGAGCAGAACGCTCTCACCGGTGCCTCCCGCCGTCCAGAAGCCGTGAACTCCGGCCTGTATATTGTCTTCCATGACGGCGCGGAAGCCCTCTTCGTTGACCTCACCGTCTGTGGTCATGGGCGTGATAATCGCTGGGACTACTCCGTGAAACTCGGGCAAGTGCTTCTCCTCGTTGGGTGTCGTTCGAGGAGATATTGTACCACCTGGACGGAGTCGTCTAGAACAGTCCGATGCCCCCGTCGCGCTCGATGACAACCTTGCGGTCGACTGGCTCGAAGGCGTAGGCCTCAGCAGCTTCCTCGTTCAATTCGATACCGAGACCGGGCCGCTCTGACAGTTTCATAAAGCTGTCCTCGATGACAGGGACGTAGTCGAACAGGTCCTTTACCCACTGGGAGTCTAGGTTGACGTTGCACTCCTGGACAAGGAAGTTGGGCACGCAGGCGTCGATGTGCATTGACATTGCAAGCTGGACGGGGCCGAGAGAGTTGTGCGGCGCGAGCATGATCTGGTGGACTTCAGCAACGGCACCCCAGCGAATGGTCTCCATGATGCCACCGCATGCCGACGGGTCGGGCTGGAAGATGTGGACGGCGCGATGTTCCATGATCTCCCGCATCTGCTCTCGATTAATCGTGCGCTCACCACCCGCGATGGGGATGGTCGTCTTCGCCTTGATCTCGGCGTACGAGGCAGGAGTGTCCGTATCGACGGGCTCCTCAAGAAACATCGGGCGATACTGCTCGACGGCTTTTGCAAACTGAATGGGCTCGTGGGGGCTGAGGCTTCGACCGTGCCAGTCTAGTCCGATATCGACGTTTGGGCCGACAAGTTCCCGTGCCCGCCGCACCCGGTCAACGGACTCGTCGAGCACCTGCATCCAGGGCTTGTCCATGTAATCATCAGGCTGCGGCGAGAATTTTACGCCGGTAAACCCGCGTTCAATAGCAGCAGGGATGCCGTCGAGGGACGTTGAGCGGTACACCTGTATCTTGTCGCGCACCGGACCGCCGAGCATTTTGTAGATTGGCAGCCCGGCAGCTTTCCCTGTGATATCCCACAGCGCCGCTTCTACAGCACTCAGTGCGCCGGTCGTCACAGTGCCGAGGGGGAAGCGGGAAGAACGATGGTACGTGTTCCAGATGCGAAGCACCTCGGTCGGGTCCTTGCCCTTCAGCATTCGCTCGAAATCGTATAGCGCGGCCTCAGAGGTCTGGGCCTTGCTGGTCGCAAAAGCCTCACCGAGTCCGTCGATGCCCTCATCCGTGTAGACCTTGACGTAGACGAGATTCAGGTTCTTGTCGTCGGCCACGTGCTGGGCTGGGTTGACGTGGAAGACTTTTATGTGGGTTATTTTCATTGGGCGTTCCCGAAAGCCCCCTTTCCTTAATCCTTCCCCCGATGGGGAAGGAGACAAGGGCGCAGGCTTAAGAGGTTTACTCAGTCAGCCATCCCTGTTTTTTGGCTTGAGCGATCAGGTCTGCCTTTTGCTCTTCAGTGGCGGGAGTGAATGGGGGGCGAGGGTCGCCGCAGTCGACTCCGAATCTTTCGCTGGCAAGAACTTTGAATCCCGCTGGGAACTGTACGATGCGGCTAAGCCACGAGAATTCCGTTGCACGCTTCTGCGCGGCGAGAGCAGCATTGGCGTCGCCACTTTGCTGTGCGTTCCAGATGTCTACCCATAGCTCCGGCATGATGCAAAGCGGCCCGTCTACACAACCGACTGCGCCGAGAGACATAGCAGGAACCATCAAAAACGCGCTGCCGATGAAGCAGTCGAGGCCCATCTCCACAAAGTTCGCCACCACATGGAAATCCGACGACGAGTGCTTTAGACCCTGGAGTTGCGGAACCTTGTCCTGGATTTTCTTCATAAGCTCAGGTGTGATTTCGACGCCGGTGGAGTGCGGCAGGTTGTATACGAACAACGGGAGGTCTGCAGCCTCACCGACTACCCGGTAGTACTCGGCCACCCCATCGTCGCCGACAGGATAGAAGAATGGCGGGACGGCGCAGATGGCCTCGACGCCTGCCTTCGCTGCATGCTCGGCCTGACGTGCTGCCTGAGCCGTCGTGGCAGCGCCGACGTGCATAATGTTGTTCACACGTCCCTTGTTCTGATCGGTAACAATCTCGGCGATTCGCTTGTTCTCAGCCTCGGTCAGGTAGACGCTCTCGCCAGTGCCGCCCGCTACCCAAAAACCGTGGACGCCGGCCTGAACGTTTGCCTCGTATACCGTTCGGTACGCTTCTTCGTTCAACTCACCGTCGGCGTCCATCGGCGTAATGATAGCTGGGACTACTCCCTCGAAATCCGGCATGTGGTTCTCCATTCGTAGTAATGTAGTGGCCTATTGTAGCACTGAGATCGAGCGAGTAGTGCTGGCCAAAAAGCCAAGGTCGTGTCGAAGAATATAGACGGAACTTGCACCGCGGTGCTACGTTCTTTAGCCTAAGGTCGTCCACATTCGGCAGATGTTGCGGCATTGGCCCATAACGAGTCCTGGCAACATGCGTTATTAGATGTAGGGAGGGATATGACAATGACGAAATGGCTGATAATTGGCCTGATCGCGCTGCTAGCGCCTATGGTCCTCGCATGCACGAGCGGCGACGATACCGCCGACCCGACAGCTACGCCCAAGCCACAGCCGAGCCGCAGGGGCAACAAGCTGATCGACGGTGAAATTACGTTCAAAGGACTGACCAGTCCAATCTCTGGCGGGACGATTTACGTGCGGCTCGAAGACGTGAGTATTCAAGACGAGGATGCCAAGACGCTTGTGGAACAGGTGATCCCGAACGTCAACGTCGACCCGTCAAGTCCCACCAAGTTCAAGTATCTACTGGAGCACCGGGAACTCGATGGCAAGGATACTTACAAGATCCGCGTCCACGTCGACGCTGACAATTCCGGTGACCTCACCGCGGGCGATTTCGCGCGCACAGAATCGTATGGGGTCACAATGGCCTTGGGCAGTGTCGTCCTCAATACCATCAACGTGGTGGTAGATCCTGTCACGATTGAGGCAGCCGAACTGACCAAGGCGGTCGTTCGAGTCGAAGCTCCGGTTGAAGAGGTTGCTGTATCGCGATTACCTTTTGACCTCAACAGCTACTTCGTTCGAGTAACCTCTCAACAGCCAGATTCCTGTGCTCAGCCCAACGGGTACGAGGTCGTTCGCCGCATTCAAGACACTGACAGTATTGGAATAAATGTCTATAACGTCGCACCTGCGTCGGCTGAGGTTGTTTGCGACCAGGTGATCAGCACGGTTGAGTCGGATATTGTTATCGGTGACGACTTCGAGGCCGGGGTTGTCACGGCTATCAACATCAACGGGCAGGTGTTTTTCTTCACCCCCGGCGACCGTCCTACTCTGGAACCGACCAGTAAAGCGACGCCAGTTTTTGCGACCTTGAGAGGGACAATCGACTTTGTAGCTGTCACGACCCCGATATTCGACGCGACCTTGTACGTCAGGTTCGAGGACTTGAGCAGGCCAGACTTGGGTGTGAAGCTCGTCGCAGAGCGGATGATCCCGAACCTCGCAACCGAGTCATCAGACCCCGGCCGATATCGATATGTGGTCCAGTATCAGCAGCCTCGAGACTACGGAGAGTATGGCATCGCAGTGCATCTTGATGTCGACAACTCCGGCGACGTGAACGCTGGCGATTACGTCACGACGGCAAACTACTCGTTTACGGGCATTACTCCGCCGAACCGAATGAACGTCAGAGCGACCGAGGTCGAGTGACCTCCTTGTGCATTTGACACGCCCCCTACCCGCCCGTACACTCGCATATGCTAATTCGGCCCTATTCTAGGAGGCAAGCACATGCGAGTTCTCATTACCGGCTCGGCGGGCGCAATCGGTCAACACCTCATAACGAATCTCAAGGACAAGTACGAGTTTCGCGGCCTGGACGTGAGGCCAACGCCGCAGATCGACGACCACGTCGTTGCAAATGTAAACGACTGGGACGCCGTGAACTACGCGTCGCGGGACGTGGACGCCACAATTCACTTGAGCAACGCAGGCGGTGAGTGGGAGCAAGCCCACCAGTCGATGATCGGGACGCGGCACGTCTTCGAGGCCGCGGTCGAGAATGGAGTGAGGCGGATCGTCTTCGCCAGCAGGGGTGGAGTTCACCCCTCGGCGTTCTTTCCGAGAAGTATCACACGTACCGCCGATTTGTTGACCCATCCCGATAGCTACTACACAGTCACGAAGGTGTTCGGCGAGGGGTTAGGCGATATGTTCTCGTCCCGCCATGGCATGGGCGTTGTCTCTGTCCGCATTGGCAATTTCAACAAAGACCGCGATGTGCCGACTCACCCTCATCAACTGAGTCACGGGGACTGTGTTCGAGTGTTTGAAGCAGCTCTAATCGCAAAGGACATCAAACACGAGCGTGTATTCGGTGTGTCCGACAGCAACTGGCCGCTCTACGATATCCAGCACGGTCGCGACGCCATCGGCTACTTCCCGCAGGATAGATCGGAAGTGTCGCAGGATGTGATCGACGCGGGGTAGCAGTTTGTGCCTACAGTACTTCGCCAAGGCCCATACCAGTTTATTTTCTTCAGTTCTAATGGAGTAGAACCTGTCCACATCCATGTAAAGCGAGATCGAGACGTGGCGAAGTTCTGGCTCGACCCCGTATCGTTAGATGTCACAAAGGGTTCGGAGGACACGAAATCAACCAAGTTCTGCGACTGATTCACCAAAATAAAGAGACGCTTATCGAGGCGTGGCATGACTACTTTAGAACTTGAAACAGAGCCCCTGGCGACGGACTTGACCGTGACAGAGGATGAATTGGTAATCAACTTGTCGGACGGCAGACGGATTGCAGTCCCGACAGCGTGGTATCCTCGCCTGTCCTATGCTACTCCGCAAGAGCAGCAAAGCTGGATTATTTTGGGGAACGGATACGCTATCGAGTGGCCGGAACTCGACGAGCACGTGGGAATAGCAGGGATTCTGGCGGGGCGGCACAGCCGCGAGAGTCCGAAGTCTCTGAAACGCTGGCTAGAGTCCCGATCAACAACTGAAGAATAGGAAATCAGTGCCAACGCCGACACCAATCAATATCGCCCAGAAGCCACAACTGCTCGTTGACAATCACGTCATCGAGTACGTCAACTTCGTTACGCGGGTGATGCACCAGCCGACGAAGTACGCTGATAACCCCATCGTGAAGGCCGACAAGCCCTGGGAGATTACCAACTACTTCCGTACGAATACCTGGAACATTCACTGGGATGAGAGAGAAGAAATATATAAGCTCTGGTACGAGGACATGGCCTGGGACTACGATGAGTTCATGCGCCTCGAACGAGCGGGTGGAGGCCGAAAGGACGAAGAGGTCGCGGCGATTGCCTCTTACGACGCGACTATTGACAACCGACTGCTATATGCCGAGTCCAAGGACGGCATCCACTGGACCAAGCCGGAACTCGACTACCGCTCGCATGACGGGATAAAGACAAACATCTGCTTTGGCGACGCTGAGGACGGACGGATACACGCCTGTACTATCCTGAAAGACCCGTTCGAGGACGACGACTCCCGCCGTTACAAAGCAATTTACTGGAACGCTTACAAGGGACTCGAAGATTCCCGTATATCCGCCGCGTATTCGGCAGATGGACGGGCGTGGACACGATACGGCGGGCCGTTCAAGATCGGCCAGATGGCAGATAGGCAACTCGGCGACGTGATAATGCTCACTGCTGACGAGGCCACGGGCATGTACCACCTCGACACCCGCGCCAGGGCGATGCAAGAGCCGCCGATGAACCGCAAGCACGCTCGCGTTCCAGGCTGGGGGCCAGCGCACTTCCCGAACGACCCCTGGCGGATGGCAAAACGCCGCGTCTTCTCATCAACGAGCTACGACATCCTCAACTGGCCGGTCCTGAACGAGATGCTTGTGCCGGATGACAGCGACGACGTGCTCGACGACGAGTTCTATGGCCTCGTGCGCTTCCGAGTTGGTGATCTGTGGATGGGATTTTTGCCCATCTTTCACCGCACCTACAACACGATGAACGTCCACCTCCTGCACAGCCGCGACGGCTTTAACTGGAGCCGCGTGAGCCGAGGCACACCGTTCATCGATACCTCGTCCGACGGCTGGGACTGCTTTATGGCTGAGATATGCAATCAGCCTCTGTTCCTCGACGATGAGATTCGCATCTACTACGCTGGCTCAAACCTGCATCATGACTGGTGGCAGTTCGGCGAGACGGAGGGACTCGACGTGCCGGAGGCTCACCCGGGCTGGGACGGCGGCGAGACGGCACTCGGGCTCGCGACGCTCAGGCCGGACGGCTTCGTCTCACTCACTAGCGACGCCCGCGAAGGCGTCATGGGCACGCACGCCTTCGTCAGCGACGGAGATAAGCTGATCGTCAACGCAGTTTGTCGAGACAAGGGGTTCCTCAATGTCGAGTTGGCCGACGCCAACGACAATATTGTCCCCGGCTACGAGCGGTCGTCGTGCGACACCTTCACCGGTGACTCGACTAAGTATGCAGTCACGTGGAACGGCACGTCGGAGCTTCCCTCTAGCGTGCTCACAAAGGGTGCCAAACTGCGGTTCTACAGTAGTTACTGCGACCTGTATTCGTTCAAGGTTTTGTCAGCTTAGTGAACCTCTAGCCCGTATGCCTCAACGCGACAAAAACGTCGATTCCTGGATGTACGAGCAGGACCCTTCGGTGCGGCAGATCGCGCTCGCGATTCGCGAGATAATTTTTGATACGCTCCCGGACGTGAGGGAGTCGATCAAATGGAGTCAGCCGGTCTTCAGGACGAATCGCGACCTGTTTTACATCGACGCGACAGAGAGGTACGCTAAGCTCGGGTTCTTCGATGCGAGCGATCTCATTGACCCCGACGCCAAGCTGGAAGGCACTGGCAAGCGGATGCGCCACCGGAAGATTCGTGCGCCGGAAGATATCGACCGTGACCAGATCATTGCATGGCTCCGTCAGGCTAGCGGCGTGGACAACAGTCCCGACCTGTGATACCAATACCCTACGTTTGGAGCACCCATGTTCACCGAATACCAGAGGGTTTTTTTATGCGTAATTATCGATTAGTGATATATCGTATCGCTTTGGCGATCATCGCCATCCTCGTTTTGGGCATCGGTGCCTGGGGCTCCGGGTTAGCCCTTGCTCAGGAGCCGGAGGTGGATGCCTCCAAGGCCGACGCCGTGATTCTCAGCCTGCTGGCGGAGCAGGGTATCGGCGCACAGACGGTGGCTATGGCCGCCGACTCGCCGTTCCAACCTGCCGACGTGCCTAACCCGGCCCACGCCGCAGCCGTATCGACGGTCTACGGCCAGACCATCGTCAACGTGATGATCAAGACGAACGGCTCACTAGACGGCATCGCCGAGCTAGGCGTCGATGTCGGGACGGTCATCGGCCCCTTCCTGACTGCCAACGTCCCAGCAGAGGCGCTCGGGCCGCTGACGGCTCTGGCAAACGTCGAGTTCGTCGAGGCAGCCTCACTACTTCAGCCGACCAACGACCGCGCAACAGAGGCCACCGGCATCGCAGACTTCCGTGTTCAAAACGGAACCGACGGCGCCGGAGCTATTGTCGGAGTAATTGACACCGGCATCGACTTCACGCACGCTGATTTCCGCAATCCCGATGGCTCGACCCGCATCCTGCTCTTATGCGACGAGGTTGATCCGCCACAGCCTGGGGATACGACCTGTCCGGGAACCGATGGCACACCCGACGGTGGCACTCTCTGGACCTAAGACAATATCAACTCCCATCTCGCAGCCCTCGATGCGGGGACTCTCGGCACTGGCGGGAGTACCTTCGTCCGTCAGGTCGATGTCCACGGTCACGGCACTCACGTGGCAGGCAGCGCTGCAGGTAGTCATCCCGTGTACACCGGATCTGCTCCGGGAGCACCACTCATCATCGTAAACGGCTGGAACAGCACTGCAGGTGGGTACCTCAACCCTGGCATCATTGCAGGAATGGACTTTATTTTCACTGCTGCGGATACCCTCGGCCTTCCTGCCGTCATCAATATGAGTCTTGGGAAAGTGTTGGGTGCGCACGACGGAAGCGATGTTATGGAGCAGGCTATCGACTTCCTTACAGGCCCGGGAATACCGGGCCGTGCCTTCGTCGTGGCTGCCGGTAACTCAGGTCATAAAGAAATCCACGCCGAGGGCGACTTGAACGACGGCCCTCAAAAGGTGGACCTCTTCATACCACCGGGATCATTTATCGCCGTAATCGACGTTTGGTACGACGGTTCGGACAGCTTCCTAGTCGACATCGTTGCTCCGGTGTTGGGGCCGCTGGGACTAAACGTGCCGCCGGGGTTCGATACGGGTCCAATTTGCGAGCCGCTTGCAAACGTGTGCGCCCACGTCATTCACAGCGACACTCAAGCCGCCAACTCCAGTAAAGAAATCTCCATAGTGGTCTTCTCGGCAGATGGACAGAACCCGATTGGAGTGCCCGGCGAATGGTCCTTAGTGCTGAGCGACCTGCCTAGCGCAACTGCGATCAACAACGGTCGGTTCGACGCGTGGTGCGCTTTGTGTACATTTACATCGCAGCACGGAAACACCGATATGACCGCTGGAGCTCCGTCAACCTCACACTATGGATTAACCGTCGGCGCGTCGGTTACCAGGGCGTGCGGTGTGTCAGTGGTCGGTCTGGCCTGTGACCCCTTTGCAGCACCCGTCGGCGGCCTGACCGTTTTCTCCAGCCACGGCCCGACCCGAGACGGCAGGATCAAACCGGACATCGTCGCACCTGGCAGCTTACTCGTTTCGGCCCTATCGAAGGACGCACTCGGCATATTCGACTTTCAAATCCACCCGTCCGGCACGCATGTCGGGTTCCAAGGAACCAGCATGGCATCGCCGATCACGGCTGGTGCCGTCGCGCTGCTCCTCTCCCTCGACCCGACGTTGGACGCGGTACAGATCAAGGACATTCTCCAGTCGAACGCGGTCAAAGATGTGTTCACCGGCCCCGACTGCAACAACCTGTGGGGCTGTGGCAAGCTCAACCTGTTCGATGTTCCGCCTCTGGTCGATCTCTCAATCGAAAAGCTCGCTGCGCCCGATCCGGTGGTTGCGGGCGAGTTGCTCGTCTACCAGATCGTGGTGACCAATAACGGCCCTTCTGACGCGACAGGAGTGCAGGTGATCGACATGCCGCCCGCAGATACCATTCCGGTCGGCTCAGCCATCGGCACCAGCGACGAACCGTCCGAATGTGACGTAGGGTATGACCCGTTCCTCCTACAAGCGACGGTCTTCTGCGAGATCGGAGACTTGCCCGCCGGGGCATCGCAGGTCATCTTCATTGGCATTGGAGTACTTCCGACCATGCCAAACGGGCCGATATGGAACCAGGCGAGCGTATCGTCCATCCAGCACGAGATCGACCCCTTAGACAATCAGGCTTTTGTGGCGACTGAAGTTGTTGCCCAGGGCTACATCGGCCCTGTCCTGATTCATCCCGCAGTTCCAGACCAAGTAGTCGGAGGTAACCGCGCTCCATCTGCCATGTTGGCGCTGGACCTCCCGCTGTTACTTGGCGGAGACGACGCGAACGTTGCCGAACACGAAGAGACCCAGAGTCTCGCGGGTGCGCAGTTCGACCTACTTTACGACCCATCGTTATTCGAGGTACTGGATGTGTATCCAGGCTTCGGAATCGACGACTGTGCGTGGTCAGCCAACCCAAGCGTTCCAGGCGTCATCTCCATGGCGTTCGCTTGCGCAGCAGGCCGAGGCGGAAATCCTCTCGATACTCTTCTAATCGACTTCCATGCGTATGATGTGTCCGAGCCAACGACGACCGGATTTCTCGTCGAAAACGTATTTTTGGGAGACGATCAGGCCCAGCAGATCGAGGGGCTTGGCGGCGGTCAGGAGTTCCAGATAATCCCGCAGATCTGTGGAGACGTTACCCTTGACGGTGACGTGGACATCCTGGACGGCATCCTCGGTTCGCAGATTATCGTCGGTCAGGTCGAGGCGTCGTTTGCCCAGGGAATTCTCGGAGACCTGGACGGGGACGGTCAGGCAACAGTATTGGACTTGATCCAGGCTCTCCAGTTCATAGTCGGCAACGTCGACGAGCTCCACTGCGGCAGCTATTTTTACGGGCCCTAAGGGGTTCTGAAGGCAGCACAAGGGGCGGTACACAACGATGTACCGCCCCCTTTTCATATCCAGAGAACCCATGCTGAAGCGAGCTAGGACGGTGTCAATCCACAGGTGTCCGGTAGTGAGATCATTCCCACGATTGCTTGGAGAACTGGGATGGCATCAATGGTTGTGATGTCACCATCCTGATCCAGGTCGGCCCAGAATAGCTGGGCTGGCGTAGGTACGACTGCCCCGATGATGATCTTGAGGGCGATGATTACGTCGATGACGGTAATGGCACCGTCGAGGTTGGAGTCACCACATCGCGGCTGAGCCGGGCCGACCACATAGTCTGAGGATGCGACGTTGTTCGTCTCATCTGTCTCATCGACGCCATCGGTCGAGTCGGCCAGAATCCACGCAGTAAACGCGCCATCAGTCAGCGCCTCAGCTGTAACGCTTGCGTCCTCGCATTCGTCGGCGTTCAAGAACATCAGCAGTTCAGCGTCGGCGTCGAGATCACCCGCTTCCGGAGCTTCGTCGCGATGCGACCAGATCGACACCCGGAACGAGCCTGCGTGTAGTCCGTCGTTGCAGACGGTCAGGTTGAACATCGTGCTGCCGGCTTCGTGACCTACGTTAAACATTTCGGGGAACAGGTCTGCGCCAGAACTGCCAACCGCATAGCGTTGTGACGCCGCGTTGTTTGCCTCGTCCTGCTCGAACACGTTTGCAGCGGAGTCGGCGAGCATCCAGCCGGTGAACAAGCCGTCGGGCACGCCGAATGCTAGGATGCTGACGGGCACACAGCCCTCAGCGGGGATACTGACGACGGTGGTTGCATTCGCATCTTTATCGTCAACGGTCGGGGCGGCAACTCGGTCTGTCCAAACGGCAACTTCAAGCGGGCCGATGGACAGGCCAGTGTCGCAAACCTCCGCGTTAAATATTACGGTGTCCGTGTCCGTTACGACATCGAGGTTTTGCACGAAAACGTTGTTCTCGTAAATCGTCGAGTCGAGTCGGGCCTGTTTGCCGGCGAAACTCGGGTCGTCGCTCGAAGCTTCGTGGGCTATTACACCGGCATGAGTTCCTTCGAAAATGCCGTCGAAGATCGCCGAGGCTCGCAGAGTCTTGGGCAGTTCCCAGTCGGTCGGGGAGAAGTTCGCAATGCTCGGCTTGACCGCCATCTGGTCGTACGGCGTTGCCGTGACCTGAACGTCCGCGGTCGGTTGCTGCGACAGACAGACGTTGTAATCGACCAGGCCTCCGCCCTCGGCTACTTCGATGTCGGTCGGATGGATGTTGACGCTGGAATTCTGGTCATAGGCCACGAGCGACATGCCCGTGCCGGTGTCGACGCGCCTCAGCATCATCCCGTCTCCGAGGTCGAGGCCGTTGTCGGTGAGGTTGTAGGCGTTCAACGTTCCATAAGTCATGAACGGGAACTGGTGGCAAGGACCAGGTGCCGCGCCATCGATCATCGAAACGTTCAGATTGCGCCCAAAGAAGCTGGCAGTGCCACCAACGTTCAATACATCTACCGCATCGGGCGCTAGCTCGACGTTCAGGTTGCTGGTGCCGGAATGGGTGTAGTCGCCGCCGACACTGAGCTCGCCGATAGAACCACCGAGGTTCATGGTGCTCGCGACTAAGGTTATCTCGCCCTCCACGTTGCCCGACATATTCATGATCGTGCTATTGGTCTTTAACTCACTTGGGCCGGTGAACATCGCAGGTGCGAGGCTCGTGAACCACCCACCCCCAAGTCCGCCGTTTAGCTGGAGTATTCGCCCTTCGCCGATATGAAACTCGCCCGTGCTCAATAGCATGGAGTCCTGACCAATAAGGTTCCAGGTGAGGTCGGCGCCGAGGACGTTCACGACTCCGCTGTTTTCGTGCGTCGCGCCAGCCGAGCCGATGGAGATCGGCGCGTTGACATTGAACTCGCCGTGATTGTGAAGTTCGCCGGTCAACGCGCGGGCCGCGTTTGCTGGAACGCCCGGATTGACGTCTATCACACCGTAATTTACGAGCGTGTCGCCGGTGATCGTCAGGGTCGTGGAGTGTCCGCCAGTTCCCGAAATCTCCATGCGCCCATTGTTCGTAAGACCGCCTGGGGCGGTGAACGGAGCAAAACCGCCGGTGCTCCGAAGAACTATCTCCTGACCCGGCGGGACCGCACCACTGAGAATGCCACCGCCCGTCATGAGAAATTCGGCGGTGCCGGACGCGGATGGGGCGTCCAGGGCCAAAGTCGAGGAATCGAGATCGAACGTGCCGTGGATCTTGCCGCCATGCCATTCGATTGTCGCGCTTCGCCCTTTGAGGAGCCCGTCGATGTTCAACACACCGCCGTTGACGACGAACGTCTCGTCGGTGTCGAACGAGCCGTCGACGTTCATGCTCCCATCGTTGTGGTTGAACGCAAAACCGGCGGCGTTGGAGGTCACGACTCCGCCGACGGGCACGTTGAACTCCCCCGTGTTGGTGAAGAGACCGTCAGGATTGGCAAGGCTTAGCGGTGCACGCACGTTCACGATGCCGTGATTATCGACATCTCCATTGATCGTCCGGCCAGCACTAGCCGAGCTCCCCGGCGTGAGGTCAAGGGTGCCATTGTTCAGCAGCGTGCCGCCGGTGATCGTTAACGAGGTACTGTGATTCGCCGTACCGCCGATCTCAAGCCGACCATCGTTCGTGAGGCCATCCGGCGCGCTGAACTGGGCAAAGCCGCCAACGCTTTGAAGAATGACCTCTTGCCCCTGCGGAATGACCCCGTGAAGAGTACCGCTCCCTTGTAACACGAAGGTCGCAGTGCCAGTTGCGGGACTTGGCCCAAAGGACAGGTCAGATCCCGACAGGTCGAGCGTGCCGTTGATCACGCCTCCGTTTGACTCGAACACTGAACTGGTTACCTCAAACGGGCTGTTTACGGTCAGAGTGCCGCCGTTCATGTTGAAGGCTTCATCGGAGTCGAAGTGACCGTCGACGTTCAGCTGTCCGCCATTCATGTTGAAGGTGTGACCTGCCGCGAAGAGTTGAATACGCTCCCCAATTGGCACGTTCAAAGAGCCTGCGACATTCGTGAACCTCCCGTTCTCTTTTGCGAGTGTTAGCGGCGCGTTGACGTTGATCGTGCCGTGGTTCACGACGTTTGCAGTCAACGCCCGACTCCCACTGGCGGTAGAGCCTTCCTCGATATCCATGATTCCGCGATTTACGAGTATCCCGTCGTTCTTGAGCGTGAAACCGGAATGGTGGTTCGCGGTACCTGTCAGGACGATGCGGCCTCGGTTGGTGAAACCGTTCTCGGCAAAGGTCGTTGCAGTACCACCGCCGCTCTGGATCACGAGGGTCTGTCCAGCGGGCAGAACGCCGTCCCCGTCGCTCTCGGTGCAGATGCGGTTGAAGCAGAGCAGGCCGCTGCTCATGACGAAGGTTGCATCACCAGAGGCGGGCGTGTCATCGAAGCTCAGGACAGCACTAGGCAGTGTGACCGTCCCAGACACGGTTCCACCATTGGAAAAGAAAAACCCGCTAGTCATCGTCCCGGGCACGTCCAGCAGACCACCATTCATGTTGAAGGTCTTAACGTTCAGCGTACCGTCGACGAGGAATGAACCGCCGTTCTGATTTATGGGACGGTCCGAACTAGTAGCCGTCGCGGTAATGCCGGGCGATATCCTGAACTGCCCATCCTCATTGGTAACGGACTCATTGAACGTAATGCGCTCCCCGACGACCACCTGGCCGTGATTCACGAACGAGGTACCGAGGCCAAACCGCGCGCCTGCGACTCCGAATTCGGTCGAGAATGTGCCGTAGTTGACGATCGGGCTGCCACCGGACGTAAGGGTCAGGAAATTGTTGTCCAGGCCTTTCATCATCACCTTGCCGTAGTTCGTCAGACCACCGGCGGCATTGAACGTCGTCGAGCCGCCGCCGACCGCAAGCCAAAGTGTTGGGCTCCCCAGACTCTGGGGATCGCCCACTGTGACACTATTGGCGGTTCCTCCAGTCGCGGTAACGGTGTAGTCGCCTGGTGTAAGGATGCAGACATCGTGCGAGATGTCCGGCACCCCAGCAGGCTCCCAATTCGAGGCTTGCGACCAGTCACCGTCCAGGCTGCGCGTGCCGGGCCCAACCCATCGCTTGTTGCAGACCGGCGCGTTGGGGTCGGGTGGATCGCCCTCGAACGCGGCCATGAATCCCGCATTGTGCGTGAAATCTCCCCCACTGGCTGGCCCAGCAATCGATTGGGCGACCGAGCCACTCAAGGTAAATTCACCGCCCGTCGACTCCGTAATGCCTCCGCTGCCGATCAACGAGAATTGTTGCGCGTCCGCGGGGATATCGATTTGGCCTGGAGGATTGCCGGTGATGTCGGCAGTTGCGCCCGCCCAAAAACCAGGTGCCAGGCTGTAGTTGTCGCCCGTCAGTGGAGTGTTAGCGTTAGGCTGAGCGACGGAGCTACCGAGCCGGTAGACCTCTCCCGAACTGAAGGTGCTCCCCCCGCTGTCGATAACTGTCCAAGGCATTGTTATCGGCTGGCCCTCTCCTGGGCTGCCGATGGCGAAGCCCACAACCGCCAGTACACCCAGACCGACGGACGCGGCCAAAACCCATGCGCGGGCGATATTGCGAGTTCGTAGCCTCACTGGATTTTCTCCCTTAATCCGGAGGCTAGTTGTATCTGTTGGGAATAAAGATCGCTGTTAGGTTTCGCCGAACAACGTCGTATTGGTCGCCATGACTCTCGGCTTCTAGGTGAAGGCTCTGAAAGCCCGCTGTCGGCTGCTCAATAACCCAGGTAATCGTACATTTGTCACGCTCACCTCCACTACCGTGAATAACGCACTTGGTGTACACGAACCCATCTTGAGGATTTCTCAATCGAACATCGACCAACCATGCTCCCGACCCTATTGCCTCTACAGAGGCAGTCACGAAAAGGTATCCTGGTTCTGGAGCCTCGATGCCGAACTGACCCAAATCGAATATGTCAGAGGAAACGGTTACCCGGTCATTAGATTCGACCCAGTTGATGCCGGTCGGTGTCCCTCCCACGAAACCGCCATTTATCTGACCACCTACAGTTAGGTCGCCGTCGATGGCCAGGTTTCCGTCGTTGTCGAGCGAAGCTACGTTTTGCGATGAGTTGCCAAATCTGGCGATATCGCCCGAACCGTTATTAGACACCGACAAGACTCCACCAGGATATGAGCCCCCGGTGCCCACGGCCCTGATAACCGGCCCGGCGTTCGGCACGGTACTGCGGTTCTCAAAATAGGCGACGGAATCGCCGAGGCCACCTGAGCGGTCGCCCTTAACGACCATTGACTGCTCGCCGATAGCGGGGTCTATCCACAGGCGACCGGTCATTGTGCCGCCATCGGCGGCGACCAGGTCGTCAGTTCCGAGCCCATCCAGCGTGCTGGCGCTCTCTGCGCTCACCGCAGTTCCCGCGTGCATCGCGTATGGGACAGTCGTGATCGCCTGACGCGGCGTCAAAGTGGTGAACAGACCTGCCGAGCCAGTCGGGCAACGCACCGCAACGTCCAACCAACGGGCTTCACCCTCGAAATGGTTGGTGCCGAAGTCGAGAGCCACGGTGAACAGTCCGTTCACGACGGGGACATTACTCTGGTCGGACGTACCTAGGAATTCCCCGCCTGTCGCGTCGTTAAATAAGTCGAACGACAGGTCGCAGTTGGCGTTTACGGCCCCTGCCCCGTCGTCCAGCCTGCCCTGGTAAGTGAACGCCGAACTGAGCGGCACACCAGGTATCTCCTGAGTTGACGGAGCGGCCGTCAGGCTCCGCGTAGCGATGGATGTTGCAACTGACGCAACAATCGCCAGAGCAATGACAAGTAAGAGATGCTGAAGACGAATCGTGACCATAGTCCTCCCCTTTGACTATCGAGTTCGACGGAAGCGGTTCATTTCGTTAGTTGAATCGAGGTTGTTCGCACGATACTGGCGAGAACAAACAAAGTCAACGCCGTAGCTCAGAGACATGTGTAGCGGACGCTGGCTGCCCTCTGCTACACTTCACGTCGCGCCGAAGCTCAAATGACTAAGGTAGAAGAAATGGCACTGACGAACGAAGACGTACAACATATCGCGCTCTTGGCGCGGGTTGGCATGGCCGACGAGGAGATTGAGGTTATGCGCGATCAGTTGTCGAATATCCTTGCCCACTTCGAGGTGCTGCAACAGGCCGATACCGAGGGTGTTGAACCGAGGGCGCATTCAGCGGACGTGACCTCAGTGATGCGTGACGATGAGATCGGCGAGTGTCTGCCCATCGAAGACGCTCTGGCGAACGCACCCCAGCGCGACGGCGACTACGTCCGTGTTCGCGCGGTACTGGACTAGAACATGACGAATATCGACGTTAAAGGTCTGACGGCACACCAAGCACGGCAATTGCTCGATAGCAAGCACGTCTCCTCGATGGAACTGACTCAGGCGTTTCTTGATCGGATTAGTGCGGTTGAGGCGTCTACGAAAGCCTTCGTAACCGTCACTGGAGACCTGGCGTTAGAGCAAGCCCGCCAAGCCGACGAACGCATCGCTTCGGGAAAGGCGGGGCCTTTGACGGGCATCCCGATGCAGCTCAAGGACAATATGTCCACGAAGGGCGTGCGTACGACGTGCTCGTCACGGATGCTCGAAGACTTCGTGCCACCCTATGACGCAACGGTCACGCGCAAGTTGTTTGAGCAGGACGCCGTACTGATCGGCAAGGGCAATCTCGACGAGTTCGCCATGGGTTCCTCGACCGAGAACTCGGCGTTTTTTCCGACTCACAATCCCTGGGATCTCGACCGCGTACCTGGCGGCAGCAGCGGCGGTCCGGCGGCAGCGGTCGCGGCGAGCGAATGTGTTTACTCTCTAGGCTCGGACACGGGCGGGAGCATTCGGCAGCCTGCATCGTTATGCGGCGTCGTTGGCCTGAAACCGACGTACGGACTGGTGAGCCGATACGGCCTAATCGCCTTTGCCAGTTCACTCGATCAGATCGGCCCGCTCACGAACGACGTCACAGACACCGCCCTCGTGCTCAATGCAATTGCCGGTCGCGACCCTCGCGACTCGACCTCTGTCGACCACGATATCCCCAATTACACAGCAGCGCTCACCGGCGACATTAAGGGTCTTCGCGTGGGCATACCGAAAGAATATTTTGTAGAAGGCATCGAGCCGGGCGTCGAAAAGGCGGTGCAGGACGCCATTCAGGTGCTCGAAGACCTGGGCGCAGAGGTATCCGAGACATCGCTGCCCAGCACGCCCTACGCGATGGCCGTCTACTACATCGTGGCACCATCTGAGGCTTCGGCGAACCTGGCGCGATACGACGGAGTGAAATATGGGTACTCGACATCCGCTCCGGGCAGCATGTGGGACGCGCTCGAAAAGACGCGACAAGAGGGCTTCGGTCCCGAGGTCAAGCGTCGCATCATGATCGGTACGTATGCGCTGTCAGCCGGATTCTACGAGGCCTGGTACAGAAAGGCGCTGCAGGTCAGGACGCTCATTCGGCGCGAGTTTGACGAAGTGTTCCAGAAGTTTGACGTGCTCGTCTCTCCGACATCGCCATCGGTTGCGTTCCCTCTGGGCGACAAGACTGACGACCCGTACATGATGTACCTCAATGACGTGTTCACGCAGCCAGCCAATATCGCCGGCATCCCCGCGATCTCCGTTCCCGCCGGGATGTCTGAGGGTCTGCCCGTCGGACTCCAATTCATGGCGTCGCACCTCCAAGAGGAAAAACTCCTGCGCACCGCCCACGCCTACGAGCAGGCGACCGACTGGCACACGCTTCAGCCACAACTCTGACCTCGCGACAGTAGTAGACTGCACCAGCAACGCCCTCTCCTCTAGTCCGCTCGCTCGATTCGATGTACCCTGTGGAAAACATTTTTCCCAGGGGAGAATCACGCACATGCCATCCCAAGATTCCTTCGTCGTCGGCTTCGTTTCGTCGGGCAATCCGCACTCGCGAATGCACATGCGAACACTGGAAGTCCTGCCCGATGTCGAGACTATTCACCTATGCGGCCTCGAAGGCGAGGACATGGACGCGCTGGCGAGCGAGTCATCCAAGGTCACGACCACTACTGAGAGCCTCGACGAGTTGTTGAAGCGCGGAGTGGACGCCCTGCTCGTTTCGGTGCGGAACGACCAATGCCCGGCGATCCTGGACGCCGCAGTCGAGGCCGGAATACCCGCTATCTTTGAGAAGCCTGGAGCGCTGACGGCAACTCGACTTCGAGGAATCGCCGACGCGGCACGGGCGGAAAACCTGACGATGGGCACCATGCTTACCTGGCGGAACAACCCGATCGTTGTCGATGCCAAGCAGGCCATGGACGGCGGCGCGCTGGGCGAAGTCATGGCCGTCGAATCACGGCAGGTGACTTCGCAAGTGCGATATCGCAACCCGGAACACTGGTTGTTCGACAAGTCAAAAGCGGGCAGTGGGATATTGTCTTGGCTCGGCTGCCACCACATCGACATGCTATGTTTTCTCCTCGACGACCGTATCGAGTCTGTCGCCGCCATGTTAGCGACGAAGAACCCCTACCCCATCGATGTGGAGGACACGGCCTGCCTGGTGTTCAAGTTCTCAGGGGGAGTAATCGGTACGATGCACGCCGGATACCATCTGGTAGGCAGCGCCTCCGGATACGCTGGCGCGACCAACGACTCGTTCATGGCACTACGCGGCACTGAGGGTAACATCAGAATCCCCACATCGGACAAAGAGGGATTCACCGTTAACAGCATCGCAGAGGGTTGGGCATCCGGCGGCGTCCGAGGCCGAACATTCGCGCCGCCGGATTCACCAGCATATGGTGGCGTAGCGGGCGAGGAGTTTGTTAGTCAGTTCCTGGCGGCGTCCCGCACCGGGGCACCGGCGCTCGCTCCAATCGAGTCCATCGTCCATGTGCTAGAGGTCATCGAGGCGGCTGTCGAATCGTCGGAAACCGGGAGGACAGTTGAGGTGAATCGACCGCGTTGAACCGACTTTCATATGCTCTTAATCAGCTATCTCGACGACTCGCCTCTTGGTGGTGGGATGGAACGAGCACCGCTTGGAAGCGTGCTTGGGGCGAGCCAGCACGTGAGTTGAGGATAATCTATCTACTCTTCGGACTAGTGCTATCGGCGTTTTTAGTACCTTCTGCGTTCAACGACATCGGTTTTGCTGGTGGTCTCTCTTATCTCTTCGCCCTATCCGTGGCCTTGTCGAACGCGACTCTCTTCCGCATAGTCAGGGTTGGGCGGGCAGACTACATACCTCTTGGATTAGTAGCACCTTTCGCGATACTTATTGGGATAATCGGATCTGGTGCTATAAGGCCACTGCTTGGTGACGCCAAGAATGCGGCGCTAGCTGGTGACTTGATTGGCGCCATTGTCGTCTTGGCCGTATTCGCGGCACTCTGGCTTTGGTTCAGAGAGTGGCAGAGCGGCAATCCTTACAAGTAGCCAGACAACCGTTTTGACGCCAAGCTAATCTCAGTGCTCGATGTGAAGCTCGACGTGACGGAGCGATAGCTTCGTCGAGCGCATGACGGTTCGCATGATCGTCCGAATCTCAATCTCGTTCCGGCCTTGCTTGAAAGGAGGGCCGTCAACTTCATATTCGATGGTGCCACCGGCGTACTCGACTTCGGCGAGACGGTGAGGGAAGCGCGTCCACTCCTGACGGCTCCAGCCTCCGAAACGGCGAGTGGCGTTCTCCGACGATAGCAGCATGCCGTTAATCCACACCTCGAGTTCGTCCTCAGCAGTGAGATCGGTAAGGCCCAACGTCAACGTACACCAGACGATACTCCCCTCCTCCACCGCCTGCTCGATATCGTCGCCAAGGATCAGCGAAAGCGTAGGGCCGCGTCCTGTGAATGTGAAGCCCAGATCAACCGGCAGTTGGACGAATGGCACCGCGTAGCGGAAGGCGTAGGAATGCAAGTCGTTTGGCGCAAGCCGCTCATTGAATTCCATCTCGTAGCGCTTTGGGGCCTGAGCGAGTTGGTCGGCGTCCGCCAACCGATTGAAAACGCGCCGCTTCCATTCGCCGGACTTGTGCCAGAAGTTGAACAGGTATAGACCAGCCGCGCCACCCTCATACATCCGCGACGCTATGCCGTTTACGGTAATCTCCTCGGTTGCAGGAACCAGCGATTCCATTGAACCTAGAATCGTGCAGTCCGTCCCGATTGCAAGCTCTACAAACTCCTCGATTGGAGCATGCTGGGGGATGAACCCGCCGCCTGCTGCAACGGTGTCGACAATCCCCTCTCGGATCCAGGTCTCCACGTCGAGACCGATTCGGGCGGAGTCCCCGGGCGACGGGGGTACGCGAACTAGGATTTCGAGCGCCCGTCCGGTGACAGCAGCGACCTCGTTCATCTTCGTTTTGACCTGGCGAAGCATGTCAGAGATGAGATGACGGCTGGCAAACGCTTCCTCGACCCGGAAAAAGGCCGGGTGCCGCATAAAATCGAGCTCGACGCCATCGGTATCGAAGCGCTCGAATAGGTCGATAATGAGCGCTGCCACGTGGGCACGCACTTCGGGACGGGCGTAGTCGAGGCCCGTCCTGATCCCCCATGCGAGGGTATTTTCAATGAACTCATCTTCTGGACGGCCGATCATATACTCAGGGTGTTCGGCTTTGATCCCACCAGCTTCACCGCGAGTCAAATCACCCGCGTAATGAGAGTTCATTCTCACCGACGGCAGGAACTTCAGGCCAACGTCATGGCACAGCTTTGTAAAAATCGTGACGGGCCCGCCGTCCGATTCGATCAGGCGCCGCAGGTTTTGGTCAGCATGGTCGTCCTCTAGACCTTGCGGCGAATTTGCGATTCGCGCGAGAATTTCAATGCTTTCATAGCGTTGGGACGCCGTATCGCCGATGCACCACGACAGTGTGTCAAGACCGGAGTCGACGTAGGTGTCGACGATGCGCTCTTTGAGAACGCGCGTCGTAACCGGCGTCATGATCTGGCTCATGATCCATCCATCGTCGTTGGACACTATCCGTTTGGGGTCGGTCATCTATTTTTCCTTATAGGAGAATCGTCTGGTAGTCGCCGCTGTTGAAAGTCACCACAGGTAATCCTGGGCCGTGAATTGGGCGTATAATACACAAGATTGGCGAATCGAACTGACTTCTATAGGTATCCACCGTTGTAGAAGGAGCAGGCAAGAGCCTGTGATTTCGATTCTGATCGAAGAATAGTGGGGCAGCGGTTGAGGAAAAACAAGCTCGGCATAGTCGGCCTGATAATGCTCGGCGTCGGCGCGCTGCTGTTGACGGCGTCGGGCGGGTACTACGCCTACGCCAAGTTGGTTACGACAGGGCGCGACGACCTCATCTACATCACAGAGCGGCCTACGCTTGCGAAGGTAGTGCAGCCGCCCGTCGAAATACCGGTTGAAAATATTCCTCTGACGCACCCCGCCTTTCAATGGGAAGACCCAGCAGAGGTGGCAAAAAGTTGGTTTGCGGAGCAAGAAGCGACGATGCCAGAGCCCGAGCCAATCGTCATCGAAATCCAGGACTTAGTTTCGTCCGGGCTGCGAGGAACTTTCGACCATCCAGCCGTACGAATTGCTGTCGATGCTGCACGGGCTGACCTAACAGCCCACTTAGACCGCTCGACGGACAACGCCAGCTTTAGTGACCCGACTAGCGGGCTCGCCCGACCCACCGACGGGAGAATCGGCGCGGCGGTCACGACACTAAACATTCGACAAGCCCGCAGGGGTTTAAATGTTCCCAATTACTCAGACGGCGCGTCGAACGCCGATCTGCCCGATCCTACCGGCACAGCGGGTCTGAACCCATTTGATAAATTCGACGAGGGCGAGGTGGTCGCCTCGTCTCGCCAACCGGTCGCTGAGAAGCGGGAAAATCCGTCGAGTGACCACATGGTCGCGGAATATGCCGATATTGGCCTCGTGCGAACGACAAATATAACAGCGCAGCCCCAGTATGCTACCCGAATCACGGTTCCCGGTATCAGCTTGAGTTCCATCGTCGAAGAGCTCGAGGTTGTTGAAGAGGGTGACAGTCGCTCGTGGGAAACCCCCAAGCACGTCGTCGGGCATATCCCGACCACAGCGGACCCGGGCTCGAACGGTCAAGGCTGGTACTTCGGGCATTTGGAAAGCCCGATACGCGGTGAGGGCAACGTGTTCCGCGAACTACCTGCATTGGCCGAGCGCTTCAAGCGGGGCGAAAAGTTTCAGATAAACCTTGATGCCGGGGACCAGCGATTCATATACGAGGTGTACCGCACTGAAGTCATTCATCAAAGTGAG
>Ga0114993_10000024_pt1 | contig 127600 bp, 120 predicted proteins | sample ArcticOcean_MG_C_FD_87042 | JGI IMG/M metagenome (GOLD analysis project Ga0114993, IMG submission 87042) | Marine microbial communities from western Arctic Ocean - ArcticOcean_MG_CB2_150 | ecosystem: Environmental > Aquatic > Marine > Oceanic | place: Arctic Ocean: Canada Basin | collected... | reverse complement strand
GTGGGCTTCATCGTCTGCACGCTGATTGCACCCAAGGCGACGGTGCTGCTGGGGATGCTGTTCTTCGGCAACCTGCTCAAGGAGAGCGGGGTCACCGACCGCCTGGCCAACACGGCACGCAACGCGTTCATAGACTCGATCACCATAATCCTGGGCATCTGCGTGGGTGCCGGCGCCACGGCCGAGCGTTTTCTGCGTGTCGAGTCCCTGACGATTTTTGGCTTGGGGCTGGTGGCCTTCTGCATTGCCACCGCCACCGGCGTGGTGTTTGCCAAGATCATGAATCGTTTTTCAAAGGACCCGATCAACCCCATCATCGGTGCCGCCGGAGTGTCGGCCGTACCCATGGCCGCGCGCGTGGCCCTCACGACCGCGCAGAAAGAAGACCCGACAAACTTTCTCATCATGCACGCCATGGCCCCCAACGTGGCTGGCGTCATCGGCTCGGCCGTGGCAGCCGGCGTACTACTGGCCATGCTCGGATAATCAGGCCAGCCCGACTGATCGACGGAGACCCGAAACCATGAGCAACTTCCACGAACAACTCGAAGACTGGGAAAACGACACCCTGTCCAAGGCACTCAAAAAAAACTCTGAGCGCCGAGAAAATTTTTCTACCACGTCCGACATTCCAATCGAGCGGGTGTACGGCCCGGCCGACGGCGACTACCCTGACAAGCTGGGACTACCCGGCCACTTTCCCTTCACACGCGGGGCCCAGCCCACCATGTACCGCGGCCGCTTGTGGACCATGCGCCAGTACGCCGGCTTTGCCTCGGCCGAAGAGAGCAACAACCGCTACCGCTACCTTCTCGACAAGGGCACCAACGGCCTGAGCGTGGCCTTCGACCTGCCCACGCAGATGGGCCACGACTCGGACCACGCACGGTCGGCCGGTGAGGTCGGCAAAGTGGGCGTCGCGATCGATTCGCTCGAAGACATGGAAATCCTTTTCCGTGGCATACCGCTCGACGAAGTCACCACCTCGATGACCATCAACGCGACTGCTTCGATACTGCTGGCGCTTTACCTGGCGGTGGCCGACAAGCAGGGCGTGCCCTGGGACAAGGTGGGCGGAACCGTACAGAACGACGTGCTCAAGGAGTACATCGCGCGCGGCACCTACGTTTACCCACCCACGGCTTCCATGCGCGTAATCACTGACATCTTTGCTTTCTGCACCGAGAAGGTGCCGCGCTGGAACACGATCTCGATCAGCGGCTACCACATCCGCGAAGCCGGTTCGACGGCAGTTCAGGAAGTAGCCTTCACGCTGGCCGACGGCATCGCCTACGTGGAGGCCGCGATCAACGTGGGCCTCGATGTCGATGATTTTGCCGGTCGCTTGTCGTTCTTCTTCAACGTGCACAACAATTTTTTCGAAGAGATAGCCAAGTACCGCGCTGCGCGTCGCCTGTGGGCAAAGATCATGAAGGAGCGCTTCGGCGCCACCCGCGAGCGTTCTATGATGCTGCGTTTTCACAGCCAGACCGCGGGCTCATCGCTCACCGCCCAGCAACCGATCAACAACATCGTGAGAACGGCCGTACAGGCGTTGGCCGCCGTCTGCGGCGGTACACAGTCGCTGCACACCAACTCCTTCGACGAGGCCCTGGCCTTGCCCACCGAGGCCGCGGTAACGGCAGCGCTGCGCACCCAGCAGATCATAGCCCACGAGTCGGGCGTGGCCGACTCGATAGATCCCATGGGCGGTTCCTGGCTCGTCGAACAGTTGACCGACGAGATAGAGCAGCGGGCCGAGCAGTACATCGAGCAGATCGACAAGCTCGGCGGAGCGGTGGCTGCCATCGAGCGTGGCTTCCAGCAACAGGAAATCCAGCAGGCCGCCTACTCGTACCAGCTGGCGCAGGAAAGCGGCGACAGCGTCCTGGTGGGAGTAAACCGATTCCAGGCCGACGAAGAAGCGCCCGTAGACCTGCTCAAGATAGACGCGTCGGTAGAAACGAGGCAACTCGAAAAACTCGCCGCCCTCAAGGCGAGGCGCGACAACGACGCCGTGCAGGCCGCGCTGGCGCTGGTGATTGAGACCGCGAGGGGAGACGGTAACCTCATGCCGGTGATCGTCGACGCGGTTAAAACTTACGCCACCCTGGGTGAAGTGTCCGACGCCATGCGAGAGGTATTCGGCGAGTTCGACGCGCCCGTGTTCATCTGAGCCTGTGGGTGACGTCGCGACCAGGGCCTTCCTGACCCGTGGCGTGGGGCGGCACAAAGAAAAACTGGCGGCCTTCGAGCTCGCCCTGCGCGCGGCCGGCATAGCCCACTTCAACCTCGTATCGGTGTCGAGCATCCTGCCCCCCCACTGTCGACTGGTGTCGCGCAAGGAAGGCCTCACCCACCTGTCAGCAGGAGAAATAGTGCACGTTGTCATGAGCCGCGCCGAGAGCAACGAACCCCACCGCCAATTGGCGGCCTCGGTGGGCGTGGCGGTCCCCCGCGACCGTTCGATGTACGGCTACCTGAGCGAGCACCATTCCTTTGGCGAGACCGACGAGCAGGCCGGCGATTACGCCGAGGATCTCGCGGCCCAGATGCTTGCCACCATACTCAACGTAGATTTCGACCCGGACACCAGCTACGACGAAAGAAGGCGTTACTGGACACTGAGCGATCAGATCGTCCGCACCCGCAATGTCTCGCAATCGGCCAGGGGAGCAAAAGACAAGCGCTGGACGGTCGTGATCGCCGCCTGCGTGCTCATCCACTGAGAACCCATCGGCGTGAGAAAGAAAGAAAAGCCCGACAACGAAGCAGTCGTCCTCGCGCGACTGCGTAAATCGCGCAAGCGCTACACCCCGGTGGCCGAGCTCAAGGCGAGCACCGGGCTTGAGCCGGCCGAGTTCGAAGAGGCCCTGGCCTCGCTGGCCAGGCGCGGCGAACTGCTGCACCAAAAGTCCCGCGTGGGGCTCACCGGCAAACTCGGACTGGTGGCCGGCAGGGTAAGACGCCGTAGTCGCGACGCCCTTATCATCCCCTTGGACGCTTCACAGGACGCGTTGCGCGTGTCGGCTAACGCGCTGAGGCCCGCCATGGACGGCGACCTCGTGCTGGCCGAACCGCTGTCCAGGAGTACCCGTAGGCCGGTGAACGCGGCCATACACAGCGTGCTTGAACGAGGCCGCAAGGTCATCACCGGGGAGATGTCGACGCGCAACCGCAGCGTGTTCATTCCCACCGACCACGCCATAGACTACGAGGTCCGGCTTGCCCACGACAGCCCCCGCGCGCGGCCCGGCTGCCTGCTCAAGGCCACCATAAGCCGCTACCCGGGCCGGCACAGCAACATAGAGGTACGCATCGATGGCGAGGTTGAAAGCCGTGGCCCGCTGGACAGGGAGATAGCCATCGCCTGCACCGAGGCTTCGCTGCCGGTTGAGTTCAGCGACGAGGTGCTGGCCGAGGCCGAGCGTTTTCGTGAACCCGGCGACAGGGACGCCGAGGGACGACTCGACCTCAGGGACAGTCACTTCGTGACCATAGACGGGGCCGACGCCAGGGATTTTGACGACGCTATCTGCCTATCGCGCAAGGGTAAGGGCTGGCTGCTCTGCGTGGCCATCGCCGACGTGTCCTGGTACGTCAAGGACGGTAGCAAGCTCGACGCCGAGGCCTTCGACAGGGGCACCAGCGTTTATTTTCCGGGCTATGCCGTGCCCATGCTGCCGGAACGAATCTCCACCGACCTTGCCAGCCTGCGCCCGGACCGAGACCGGCTGACCGTCTCGGTCGAGATGACCATAAGCAGCAGCGGCGAGGTCACCGACGCCACTTTCGCACGCAGTATCATACGCAGCAAGGCGAGACTCACCTACCAGTCGGTGCAGGACTGTCTCGACGGGCAGTCGGGGGATATCGACAGCGCGACAGCCGAGATGCTCGGGCAGATGCAGTGCTGCTCTGTCGCCATGAGGACAGCCCGGCGCAAACGCGGATCACTGGAGCTGGACCTCCCCGAAAGCCAGGTACAGGTCAACGACAACGGTGACCCGGACGTTATCGTCAACCGGCCACGGCTGGCGGCCCACCTTCTCATCGAGGATTTCATGCTGGCTGCCAACGAGACGGTCGCCGACAAACTCGACCGAGAGGGGCCGGCTTTTCCTTACCGCGTGCACGAGCGCCCTGACCAGGCGGCTATGATATCGCTTGCCTCGCGCCTGCCCGCCATGGGTCTGCGGCTGGACACTGCCCCCGAAAACATCAAGCCGGCCGACCTGCAGGCCCTGCTGGATAAGGCCACCCAGCTGCCGGGCTCGGCCCAGGTGAGCCTGATGATATTGAGATCGATGATGCGCGCGCGCTACACCGCGTACAAGGACCAGCACTTCGGCCTGGCCAGCCCCTGCTACACGCATTTCACCTCACCCATACGGCGATACCCCGACCTGCTGGTGCACCGTGCACTGGTGGCCCGGATGAGCGGGCGCGCCGATTCGCGACCGGGAAAGGCGGCCATTGAGTCGATGTCAGTGGACTGCTCGCTCCTCGAACGCCGGGCCGAGGCGCTCGAACGCAGCGTGACCCGCGCCGCTTGGGCCATCTACCTCGGTGCACACATCGGCTCGCGCTTTGACGGTACCGTCAGCGGCGTGGCTCCGCACGGCTACTACGTGCGCCTGGATGATACTGGCATTGAAGGACTGGTACCCTTGTCTCGACTGGACTACTACGTGGATCACGATGCCGACCGAATGGAACTGATCAGCCGCGACGGCAAGTGGACCGCCAGGCCAGGGGACCGCGCCCGCGTGCGGGTGGTTTCCATCGACGTCGCGAGGCGGCGTATAGACTTCGAACCGTGCGATTGATCAGCCCGACATACCGGCCGCCTGTCGCGCTCGCGCAGCGATTGCTCATGCTCACGCTCGCGGCCGCGGTGGTCCTTCCCGCCTTCGCCCCCGCCGTGGCCGACGCCGGCAAGGCGGGCAAGGCTTCGCCGGGCCGCAGCGTCAGGCGCACACCGGTGGTCGAGGCCATAGAGAAGGTCAGCCCCGCGGTAGTCAATATCTACACCGAGACCATAGTAGAATCCCCGCTGGGACGTCGTTCGCCGTTTTTCAGCGACCCGTTTTCCGATGATTTCTTCTCCCAATTCTTCGGCGAGATGCAGCCGCGCTCACGACGGCAGAAGCGAAGCTCACTGGGATCGGGCCTGCTCGTTGATGCCGACGGCACCATAGTCACCAACGAGCACGTCATCCTGCGAGCCACCTCGATACGCGTACTGATGGCTGACGGCAGAGAGTTCGAAGCCAGCCTGCAGGGAGCCGACTCGGATTCCGACCTCGCCGTGCTTCACATCGACAGCGACACCCCCCTGCCCTTTGTCCCGCTGCCATCGGACGACTCGGTGATGATCGGCGAAACCGTCGTGGCCATAGGCAACCCCTTCGGACTGTCGCACAGCGTGACAACCGGGGTCATCAGCGCTTCCGGGCGAACGATAAACGCCGGCAGGCTCGTGTACCACGACCTGCTGCAGACCGACGCTTCGATCAACCCCGGCAACTCGGGTGGGCCGCTGGTGGACGTGGAAGGACGCTTGCTGGGCATCAACACGGCCATACACCGAGACGGCGAGGGAATAGGCTTTGCCATTCCCAGCGCGAAAGTCAGAATCGTGGTCGAGCAGATCCTCAACTACGGCTCGGTTCAGCCGGCGTGGCTGGGGCTGAAGGTGCAGGGTCTCACCGGAGAGATCGCCTTTCATCTGGGTGTAGACAGCGACGGGGGAGTGCTCGTCTCGGGCGTAGAAAAGGACAGCCCGGCCGCAGAGGCCGGCCTGGCAGCGGGCGACATCATAGGCGCTATAGACGGCGACAAGGTACACAACATGGCCCAGTACCAGGCCCAGTTGGCCGGCCGCACGGCCGGCGAAACCCTCGAGGTGGGAGTGTTCAACGACGGGGTGCTGCGCTCGCTGAAACTGCAGGTAGCAGTATACCCGGCCGAGCGGATAGACCGGTTGGCGTGGCAGGGGCTCGGGCTGAAGCTGGTGGAACGCAAGGGCGGACCGCTTGCTGTTTCGGCGGTGAGAGAAGGCAGCCCGGCGGCCGAAATCGGCATCAGGCCAGGCGACGGTATAAGCTCGCTCGGCGGTCGCCAGGTGCCCGACCGCGACGCTTTTCGCCGCCGTCTTGCGGCACTGCGCAACAGCAACGCGGTGCTGGTGTCGGTCGTAAGGGGGCGCAATGTCTACCGCGTAACACTGCCCTTGGAACGCAAATTCTGAAAGATTCCTTGACGCCGAGAACAGCGGATCCCGCTACGCCAAAAAAAACGCCGCCGCCTGCAATACCACGACATGCGAGTCCGGCTGGATGCCGGCCCCCGGCTTCATCGCGCCAGCTCGTCCAACAGCAGCGTCATGGCCTCTGCTGCCATTTCGCGGGCCACCTGCCGCAGTTCTTTTTCATCGTCCTCGAGCATTCCCAGTAAATTACTCAGGGCCACGAAGTAACGCTCGAGGTCTTCCGCCTCGAGCTCGGGCAAACGGCGGTCCATGAGCTCAACAAAGATCTCATGCGAAATAGCTATCTGCCCCAGGATTTCGCCGTTGCTGTTTTTACCCACGCCTATTGCCTCACGCCCTGTCCGGTATCCGATACCACGACGGTTCCACGGCCCGGTCGCCTAAGCCAGCAGGCCACGCAGGGTCTCAACGCTGACATCGGCCAGGCTATCGACCACCAGGTCGGCGTCCAGGCTCGCGGCCGCAAAAGTGTTGGTCACCGCCAGCGTATGCATACCGGCTGACCGGGCCGAGGCCAGGCCGGCAGTCGTGTCTTCTATGACCACGCAGTTCTCGGCCGCTATGCCAGCGCCGGCCTCGCGGCCAGCCCCCTTCTGCAACAAGCGTCGGGCCCTGTCGTAGGTCTCCGGGTCGGGCTTGCCCGCCGATACGTCCTCGGCCGATACGATGACCTCAAAGCGATCGGCCAACCCGGATTGCGCCAGCACCATCCGTATTTCATTGCCAAGCGCTCCCGAGCCGATGGCCAGGGGCACGCCCGCTTCGGCCAGGGCAGAGATCAGCTCTTCGACACCATCAAAGAGGCGAGTGCCACCCGCCGCCAGGCGCTCAAACTCGGCGGCCTTATCGGCCATCAATCCGAGCAGGGCTTCTTCGTCCAGGCTCACTCCCCGATCACGGAAGATCACGGTGAAGCCGTCGCGGTCGTCGTAGCCCACGTAGCGTTGGTAATAATCCTCGTCGCTGATTTCCATGCCCAGCGACAACAGCGCGTGCCTGAAACCAGCCAGGTGCAGGCCCTCGTCGTCGGCAATCACCCCGTCGAAATCAAAAATAACAGCGCCCAGCATGCCCTTGCCCTGCGTCCTCCTGCTCAGCCCGGCGGCCACGCCATCGCGCGTCCACCCAGCAGGTGAAAGTGTACGTGGTAAACTGTCTGCCCGCCGTCGCTCTTGCAGTTGGCGACCACGCGGTAGCCGTTGTCACTGAGCTCGTTTTCAGCGGCAAGGCGAGCCGCGAGGCGATAGATACCAGCCACCAGGGCACTGTCGGCTTCCTCGAAGTCGAGTATGGTAGCGATGTGCTTGCGGGGAATGAGCAACAGGTGCAGCGGCGCGACCGGATTTATGTCGCGGATCGCAAACAGCTGGTCGTCCTCGTAAACCTTCTCGGCCGGGACGTCACCAGCACCGATGGAACAGAAAAGACAGTCCGCCATGCAGCCGTCAATGCCACGCCACGGGCACGGGCGCAATCGGCAGCGTCGGTGGTCTCACGCGCAGCGCGCCAGCAGGGCGGCGAGCGCGTTTTCTCCGCTGTTGTCACAGCCGAGGATAAATCCGCCCGTCGAGGATGTCAGCTGCTCTATCCTGCTCGCGATCTCGGAAACAACAGGCGGGCAACCCTCGAGGGCTTGCTCAACCTGGTCGATCAAGTGAAACGGTGCCAGCAGGTCTCCGCATATCTCTATGCCCGACAGTGCGACATCGCCCTGCCCCGCGGGTGCCCCTCCCTCCGTGCCCGGGCCAACCCCGCTGCACTCGAGCATGCCCAGCATGGACGGGCCGGCAGCCAGCAGCCGCCCGGCAGTAAGACTGCCTCGCTCGCGTTGGAAGCAGTCCCAGGCCGAAGCGTCGGCCGTGAGCCCTTGCCCGGGCAGCGAGCCCGGCGACAGCTTGCAGGCAAAAACGCTGGCGGACTCCAGCGCCACCAGCCGGGCCCAGTCTATCTGCGAATCAACGCCGAGTTGGGCAAGGCTGCAGCCCGCGTCGAGTCCACCCAGCGCCTGGCCGGTTACTCCAGCGGGATCCAGCCGCTCGAGCAACGAGTCAACCACGCCTGGCGCCTCGGCCGTGAACAACATCTGTTCGACGACGCAGACCCCGTCAGCAAGAACAGAAAACGCTGCGTGGGCCACGGGCCTGGAGTCGACGGTGACGAGCTCGCGGCCCGGGTAGAACGGCTCAAGCCCGGAGCGGCTCGATAACTCTGCCCTGAGACAAGCGAGCAGGGGCCTGAGCGCCCGGTTAAGTACCTGCCCCGGTCCAAGGCCGCCAGCTCCCTCGTCGAGCCAGTCCACCGATGGCAGCACGAAAGCAAATTCCTGTACGCCTGGCCCCGCGGGTAGATTTCGTCCTCCCGTCAAGCGTCGCTCAATGTACTCGGCACCCTCGGCGCGCCGGTGGAATCGCCCCAGGCTCACTCCCTGCTCACTGCGGGTCCAGGTCAGCAGCCAGGCGCAGCCCAGATCGGCCGCCAGGGTGGCAGCCAGTAGTTCAGCCCGCCAGGCCTCGTAACCCGACACCGAGCCCAGTTCAACGCTTATAAGCTCCCGTGACACCCCGCGAGACTAGCAGATCACACCGTCGGCAGCAGCCCGCCACCACGATCCCGGTTTGCAGGGCCGGCCCGCAAACGCGTCACTGCCGGCCAGCTGTGATACAAGGAAGGGCCTGCCGTGGTCCGGCCGGGAGACAGCAGGCCCTGGAGTGATTGGCGGCGAAGATTCCCGGCGGAGTATACATGCGCATCAAGAAACGATGGATCGTACTTGCCTTACTGGTCCTAGCTGTTTTCGTCCTTCTCCGTGACTCGGAGCCGGACGTGCCCAAGGGCAGCTATCTCGTGATCGACCTCGAGGGCAACTACGCCGAGCTCCCGCCTGGGCGTGACGCCCTTGACCGGCTGCTCGACGACCGACCGGCTTTTCTCGACCTGCTCGCCACCCTGCACAAGGCCCGCCACGACGAGCGCATCGACGGGGTGCTGCTGCGCGTACAGAACACCGAACTGGGCTGGGCCCAGGCCCAGGAAATCCGCGCGTCGCTGGCCGGCCTGCAGGACGCCGGTAAGAAAGTCGTGTCGCTGCTCGACAGTGGGTCGTTCGGTAGTAACAGGGAGTACTTCATCGCTTCGGCGGCTGACGAGTTGTACCTGCCCCCCGGATCCTCGGCCATGCTCAACGGCATGGCAGCGCACTTCGTCTTCCTGGGAGGCGTCTGGGAGAAGATCGACATCGACATGGAGGTCGAGCAGATCCGCGAATATAAATCGATGGGTAACATGATGGGCCGCAGGGGCATGTCGGCGGCCCACCGCGAAGCCGCGGACTTTCTGCTCGACGATCTCTACGCGCAGTTCGGCGTGTCGATCGCTTTGTCGCGCGGACTCCAGCCCGGCGAGGTGCCCGCCGTGGTGGACGCGTGCCCGGCATCGCCCGAAGCCTTCATGGATTCGGGTCTCGCCGACGGCGTGCGCCACATTGACCAATTGCGCGAAAACCCAGCCGGCGGACCCTCACCTCCCCTGGTCTACGAAGAAGACTACAGGCGCGTGAGCGCGTCGTCGCTCGGACTCGGCGGCGGCGAACGGGTGGCCGTCATCCACGCCGCGGGCAACATCGTCAGCGGGGAGAGCAGGGCCGGTGGAGTAACCGGTGCGTCGGTTGGAGCCGACACCCTGGCGCGGGCTTTTGACGAGGCCCTGGCCGACGGCGTAAAGGCCATCGTCTTGCGCGTAGACAGCCCCGGCGGTTCGGCACAGGCGTCGGACCAGGTCTGGAGACTGGTGCGAGCCGCTTCTCGGACAACGCCCGTGGTGGCCTCGCTCGGTAACATCGCGGGCTCGGGCGGGTACTACATGGCCTCTGCCGCCGACCGCGTGCTGGCCCAGGGAATGTCCATCACCGGATCGATAGGAGTGGTGCTCTTCAAGCCCAATGTGGCGGGACTGCTGGGCAGGCTTGGCATAGGCAGCGAAACGCTCACCAGGGGCCGCTACGCGGGCCTGATGGACATCAGCAAGGGCTTTGACAGGGCCGAGTTGTCACTGGTGCGCACCCAGATGGAGCGCACCTACCAGCTCTTCCTGCGACGGGTGGCCCGGGGCCGGTCGCTGGGTATAGACGACGTGGACAGCGTGGGCGGCGGACGCGTGTGGAGCGGGCTACAGGCGCTCGAGCGGGGACTGGTAGACGAGATCGGCGGCTTTGAGCAGGCTGTGGCAGCAGCCTCCACAGCGGCCGCCATAGAAGACATCGACACTGTTGAGCTGGTTTACTACCCGCGCAGGGAAAAACTGGGCGAAAGGCTTTCGCGCCTGCGTGGATCGGTTGTATCCACAGTAAAGCTGCCGCCCTTACTCGGCCGGGTAGCCGAGCTGGTGGAACCGGCCGCTGCTTTGCGGCCGGGCGTGCAGCTGCTCTCCCCGGCGCTACCAGTCATCAACTGACCGAACTCGCTGAGTCTACTCGCTGCGGTACACGCGCAGGGGCATGCCGACGCCGCTCATAGCCGGCAGCGCCGCGGCTGACCCAGCGCGCAGCGCCAGCTCGAGTCGGCCGCCGCTGCCCTCTAGAGCCAGCAGCTCGCCCTCGCCCACGTCAGCGTAGCAACGACTGAAGCCATCGATGACCAGCCCACCGGCCGCGGTCTTCAACTCGCCCGTCCCCGGCAGCCCGGTTGCGAATGAGGCAGCGATGTTGGTCACCATGTTGCCGAAACGATCGACGTGTATAACCTCGCCCTCGAGCTGTCCACCAACAGATTTCGGCGCAGGCAGTTGCAGACGCTCGAAGTCGGCCACCGGGTCACCCAGCTCGCCGGCGTCAACCCCTGAAACCAGCGCAGCCGCGGCCGGGGCAAACAGGTCGCGACCGTGGAACACCGACGATACCGGTCGCGAAGTCACTCGCCCGGCGTCGAGTTTCCAGCAGGCCACCGGCTCTCCGAAAGCCAACGAGAGCAACCCGTTGTCTGGTCCCAGCGCAAAACTCCCGCGCTCGTCCTGAAGCAGCAACGCGTTGCGGTCAGAACCGACACCGGGGTCTACCACGGCCAGGTGGACGGTTGCCGGCGGAAACCAATTTACCGCCGTTTCCAGCGCCAGCGCACCGGCCAGCACATCGCCCATGGGCAGGTCGTGGGTGATATCAATTACGCGTAGCTCTCTACACGCGGCCAGCAGTACTCCCTTTACAGCCCCTGCGTAGCCGTCGGCACTACCAAAATCCGTGGTCAGGGTAACCAGTCCCGACATGGATGCGTCGCGGTTATTACCGGGAGGAGCCATCTCCACCGAACCGAGGCTTCAGCCCTGCGGCTCGTGGGGCTTGCCGGTTTTTTCCTGTATGCGCTGAAGGCCGGCCTCCACCTGCTCGCGGTCGCCGGCTCCCAGGCCCTCGATAAAAGCCGACACCAGCATGCGCATCATCGCCCCCTCGGCCGGGTCGAGCCGGTCGCCCAGCTCTACGAGGTCGGCCATGGCCGCCGCCAGTGCGGTCAGCGCCTCGGGGCTGCGGCCGTCGTCGCGCGCCGCCATCGCCTCTATGAGCCGGGCTTTCACCCTCTCGACCACCGGCGCGGCCTCCGGACCGATCACGGTCACCAGCTCGCCCAGTCCACCCGCCAGTCTTTCGATAGCCCACAATCGTTCGTCGGTCGCCATGCAGCGATTATCGGGTAGGGTGGGCACGATGCAAGTTTTCGTGCTACCTTCGTGGCGATGACCCACAACGGCCCATCTCCCGACTCCTACCGCCGGCGCCGCGAAACCCTGCTCGCCCGACTCAACAACGCGGTGCTGTTTCTGCCCCCCGTCGAGGAGGCACGCTACTCCAACGACGTGCACTATCGCTACCGGCCCGACAGCGACACGCGCTACCTGAGCGGCTTCGAAGAGCCCTGTTCGCTGATGCTGGTGGCCGGGGACGGCGAAGCGAAGGGTTTCTCAATGTTCGTACGCGAGCGCGACCCGCAGAGCGAGACCTGGACCGGGCGCAGGGCCGGTCTTGAAGGCGCGCGCGAAACCTACGGCGCGGACAACGCGTGGGCCCTGGAACAAGGCGAAGAAAAACTCGAACAGGCCCTGAGCGGCGCGCGAACGCTCTACTACGGTTTCGGGCGTAGTGCAGACAGCGACAGCGCGATGCTCGAACTCGTGCAACGAGTCAACGCCGGGCGTCCCCGCAGCGGCCTGGCCCCGCTGGTGCTGCACGATAGTTCGGAGCTGATGTCAGAAATGCGGCTTTTCAAGTCCGACGAGGAAGCCGAGATCATGCGGCGTTCCTGCGCCATAGCCGTGCAGGCCCACATCGCTGTGCTCGAGGACCTGCGGCCCGGCCACAGCGAATCTGATATCGAGGCCGACGTGGAATACCGCTTTCGTCGCGGTGGCTGTTCGGGCCCGGCTTACGGCACCATCGCCGCGGCGGGCAACAACGCTACCGTGCTGCACTACACCTCCAACCTGGGGACACCCGACCAGGGCGACCTCGTGTTACTCGACGCGGGCGGCGAGTACGGAGGCTACGCGGCCGATATCACGTCGACCTTTCCCATGAGCGCCGACTGGACCGACGCGCAGGCCGAGCTATACGACCTCGTGCTCGCTGCCCAGCGCAGCGCTCTCGCGCAGGTGAAACCGGGATCCAGCTGCGACAGCGTGCACCAGGCAGCTCTCGGTGTACTCGTACAGGGAATGCACGACCTCGGCCTGCTCGAAGGCAGCGACACGAGCGCTTCCCTGGAGTCCGGCGCCTACCAGCCCTACTACATGCACCGCACCAGCCACTGGCTGGGCATGGACGTGCATGACGTGGGCAGCTACCGCGACAACGAAGGCCCGCGGCCACTGGTCGCGGGCATGGTACTCACCGTGGAGCCGGGCATCTATGTGCGTAGAGACAGCGAGGCGCCCGAGCGTTTCAGGGGAATCGGCATACGCCTGGAAGACGACGTGCTGGTCACGGCCGACGGCAGCGACAACCTCACCGCCGCGCTGCCACGCGATCGTGACGAAATATCAAAGATACGCCGCGCGGCGCTTTCCTGACCCACCGGCTGACACCTTTCGGCGCTCAGTCGGCCGCGTGTCTCGACAGGTAGGCGATTATCTTCTCGCGCTCTTCGTCGGCGAGGCGCGGCAACCCGCGGCGCTCAAGCTCGCTCTCCATGCGCACGACCATGATGCCCCACATGGCCGGTTTCATGACCCCCGGCTCATAAGGCGGGTGACAGCCACCGCAGCGCAGGCTGTAAAGCCGCTCGTCAGCGCTGCCCTGCTCAGGCAGTGCCGACCTGCACCCCGCGCCCACGGCGGCCAACAGCACTATCAACGCACCCGCCTGCAGCGCCGATCTTATGCTCACGCCCGGGCCTTTCCGGCCAGCTGTCTGCGACAGCGCGCCTCCTGGCCGGGTGCCTCGGCAACGGTCACTTCCAGGCTGTGCAGTGTGCGGTCCGCGGGCAGGGCCAGCTCCTCGGCCAGGCGATCGCAGAACCACAACGCGAGTTCTTCTGCCGACGAGTGGGCTATGGGGAGCATGGCGCAGTCGGCTTCGGGCATGCTGTAGCGCCCGCCGTCGTCAAGACACAACAGCTCCATCTGCCCGTCAGCGCAGCTCACCTCTATTCGGTCGTTGAGCGTGGGCACGATGAAACGCTCGTTCAGTCGCGAGCAGAGCAAGCGGGTGGCCTTCTTTATGTCGCCGAAATCCACCACGTAACCGTCCGGCCCTATCTCGCCTTCCAGTAACACGCTTACGCGGTAGTTGTGGCCGTGCAGTCGTTCCCTGAAGCCCGAGTAGACCGAGAAGTGGGCCGCGTTGAAGCGAAAGTCCTCCTTGCCTACGAATACCTGGAACCTGTCCGCCATTTTATCAGCCTGCTCCCATCGCCGGTTCTGCCACTGGCTCCTGCTGCGCCTCGGCGCGGTCGCCCGCACCTGCCAGGAACTCGCCCAGCAGCTGGGTTACTTCGTCCACGCTCGCGGCGCTACCCATGCGCCTTCGCGCTGCGGCCGCCTCGGGCAATCCCTTGACCGCCCGGCAGGCCATGCCCCGGTAACGGCCCATGAAGGCCTGGTCGGGAAGGGTTTCACGCAACAGGTCCCTGAACAACTCCAGCGCGGCGACTTTATCGGCAGGCCCGGGCGCAAACGGCAGGCGACCGGCCGTCAGGTCGCCCACCTGCCGGAATATCCACGGGTTATCGAGTGCCGCCCGGCCTATCAAAAGCCCCGACACCCCGGGTGCCGCCAGCCTCTCAACTGCGGTCCCGGCCTCTACCACGTCGCCGCTGCCGAGCACGGGTATGTCCACCGCGGCGGCCACGCGCTCCACGAGCTCCCAGTCGGCTCTGCCGTTGTACAGTTGGACGCGGGTGCGGCCGTGTACGGCCAGTGCGCTCGCACCGGCCTGCTCGACCAGGCGAGCGACCTCTACCGCGTTGACCGAGTCATGGTCCCAGCCGGCGCGTATCTTGACGGTCACCGGCACGCTCACGGCCTCGCGCACCTGCCGGACCACCGACTCCAGGCGTTCGGTCTGGCGCATGAGCTCGGCCCCGCCTCCCCTGCGCACGACCTTGGGTGCCGGACATCCACAGTTGATATCAACTATATCGGCACCCGCCTGCTCGACCACGCGCGCGGCGTCGGCCATGCGCGTGGGTTCCGAACCGAAGATCTGTATGGATACCGGTCGCTCGCGGTCCTCGATCCTGAGCATGGAGAGCGTGCGTTGGTTGTCGCGGGTGATACCCTCGGCAGCGACAAACTCGCTCACCACCAGGCCCAGCGCGGCACCGCTGCAATGACGTACGAGGCTGCGAAAGGCACAGTCGGTCACGCCCGACATGGGCGAGAGTACGAGGTTGGTTTCAACCCGTAAGGTTCCTATGTCCAGCGGCCTGATCATGCGGGGAAATCCCTTGCCGCGCCCGGCGCGACACCCTGCATACAGGGGGGAGCCTGAGATTACTCGCTGGGGTGTCAGCCTGCAAGCCGCCGCCCGCCAGGACGCCCCCCCTTGTCAGCCCCTGCGTTCGAAGCGCGCTATTCCCGGTTGACTGCCGGAGAGCAACGACAGTCCCCTTTCGTCGTACACGAAGGCGTCCTCTACGCTCACGTCCAGCGCCTTGCAGATACGCATCGCGGTCCTCACCGTGGGCACGATGCGCGAGTTCTTGACCCTGTTGATGTAGCTCTGGGCCAGGCCGGTTCGTCGCGACAACTCCATCTCGGTCCAGCCCTTGTCGTAAAGAATCTTGGAAATACGTGTTTTTATTTCTACTTTAGTTTCCGAATCCATCTTGATAACCCCTCTTGCCGCATCCCCTGCGGAACAAATTGAAGGCTAACGTCGATGACGGCCGGCAGTCAATGACAGAGAGGAATCAGCAGACCTCGAGCGACCACTTAGTAGTTCGCAGCGATATATTACAGCGCCCGAAGGCGGCCAGCCGGACTCAGGGCGCCGAAGAAGCGCCCCTCGAGGCCTTCGCGGCTGCCTGTACATGGGCACCGCGTTCGAGCGCTTCGACGGAAAAAGTATCGGCCTCCAGGCCCAGGTCATAGCTGACCTCGTCCAGGGTTAGGGTAGAGTAGCCAGCCGAAGCGACGGTCTTCATAGTGATCGACAGGGGCGTGGCAAAACCCTGGACAGTGCTCACGCGGTCGATCGTCATCACCCTGGCCAGGTCGTCGTCCCTGTCGTAGTACTCCACGCGGCGCGGCAAGGCGTTGCTCTTGTCTATGAAGTTAACCACGCGCCCCCATGGGTAGCCCCCCGGCAGGTCGGTAGTGGCTACCGCCACGCAGGTAGACTTATCCGCCAACGAGCCGTCGGCGGTACAGGACCGCTCTCCCAGCAGAAGGTGGGTGCCGTCCTCTACCCTCACGCGGGCAAGGTCGGAGTAAAAAAAATCAGACCCTACAAAAGCATCGCCGGCCGTGTGCATGGCCACGCGCCGCGCCCTCCCGTAAGCCGGAAGGTACAACCACTGGTCAGCAGCTTTGCCTTGCCTGTCACGGCTGAGCAGGGCCAGCCCGTTGAGCGACGCCGGCTCACGAAAGACGTAGAGCCTGTCGGCCAGCCCCCCCTCGCCGTTGCGACGGTAGGCCGTACCCCGACGCAACAGGCGGCTGCCGTCGGAAAGCGCGACCAGCATCTCGAACGAGGCCCTCATGTCCGCTGCCGGAAAACGCACCAGCTGCGAGCGTTGCAGCCACTGCCGTCCCTCACCCGTGACCTCACTCGCAAACGCTGGCGACGCACCCAGCAACAGCAGCAGTGCCGGTATCACTCCCAGGCTCCAGCCCGGCCATACAGCCACGCCCGCTTTTACTCCCCCTGGCATTCCGGGCATAGCCTAGGCCGCTCGCCACGGGTCGGTCAAGCGCCGTGGAACGCGCGGTGGTAACCCAGTGGGCCGCGCAGCCCTGCTGGCAGCACAAAAAACCCCGCCCCGGCGTTAACCGGGACGGGGCTGTTAATGTCGGGCACAACTGCCCGAAAAGGCTTGCCGCTACTGGCAGCTGCTCGGGTCACCCGGCGTGTACACCTGCGCCGGGTTGTTGGCGCAGTAAGAGGTCGTCGTGAGTTGCTGTACTACCCGGCCCGGACCCGGCAGGCCCACGGCCGAATTCACACCGGCGCTCGAAACCGGCGCGATGCAGAACACCGAGGCACCCTGCGGGCTGCCTGGGCTGGCAACACCGTCGGCCTGTATGGTGGGCAGGTAGCACTCACGCGTCTTGTTCAGCGTGCAGTTGCCCGCGCTCAACACACCGAACTGGCAGTCAGCGTCAGAAGCGCAGCTTATGTACCCCTCGCCACTGGACTTCACCAGGCCGTCGCAGGTGCTCTCTACAACACCCGGACACTCGGCTTCGTTGCCAGTTGTCGCCGTGCAGACGGTGCCGTACGAAATGCATGGATCGGGACCGCTCATCGTGCCCGAGCCAACCGCGTCACAGGTACCCGCTCCCACGGCGGCACACTCGGCGTCGTTGTTGCAAGGCACGGTGCTGTCGCCGCTGCATTGCAGGCAGTGGCAATTACTCGCCCCAAAGGGGAACGGGCAGGTCTTGGTGGCGGTCATCGTCCGCGTACCCGTGGTCACGGTCAGGTCAATGGGTAGACCCTGGCCCGACACGTTCTTTCCAGTTGCCGGCATGCAGTCGAGACTGTACACGCCGCCCGGAGACGCCGGCGTATAGTTCTCGCAAGACTCCGACGGGGCGTTGGGACAGTCGCTGTTCACCTCGCAGGGCCCCGCCGTAACGCTGCACCTTTTCCTCACGGTGGGAAAGGTGTGGTTGATGCCAGTTGAATCGCAGGACTCACCCAGGTTGCGGCCGAAGCTGCAGATGCCGTCCCTGACGCCATCGTCGTACACGGCATCGCCGTCACAGGTGGGACAAGGATTAAAACTATCAAGCCCGAGGAACACCTGCGTGCGCAGGCTGGCCACTGTCCCAAACTGACCGGTATCGACGTTACCGGTGCCGGTGAGATCCTGGGCGAATCGACTTACCACGCAAACCGCGATGCCACCCGAGGCCAGCGGGAAGGGCGAACCCAGGAAACACTGGCAGGTGTTGCCACCGCAGTCGTCGTTGTCGACCGCAAATGGTTCGTCGCAAATAACCCGCAGGTCATTCTCGCAGCGGCAGTTACCTGTCGACGGATCGATGCCCTGCAAGTCGCATTCACCGCAACCTCCACCGCCCGGAGGGCCCTCGCAGAGTAATCGTCCGCGCCCGGTAACAGAATCGTTGACGTCGGCGTCGTGGCCTATACCAGTGGTACCCGAGTCAAGCTCGGTTACCGTCTGGCAACGCCCGATGGTCAGGTTGCAGGTACCCGCCGGGCAATCCAGGTCGCTGGCACACGCGCCGCCGGTACCGGACCACAGGGTGGCTGATCCGGAACTCGGGCACTCGGGGTGCTGGCATCCGCTGCCTATCTCCAGCTGGCAGCTCGCGTCGCAGCAGTCACCGGCCACGAGGTTGCCGTCGTCGCACTGGTCTACGCCGTCCTGGACATAGCCATCGCCGCAAAACGCGTCCGTGCAGTCGTTGAGACAGGTGTCGGTATTGTCAGAGTTTCCGTCATCGCAATCTTCGCCGGCTCCCGTGGCCCCGTCGCCACACACGACCAGGCTACCCAGCCCGGTGAGCCCATCGAAAAGGTCGCTGCCGCGGGTGTCCGAGTCGTCGAACACGCAGGTCTTCAAGCTGGCAAGGTCGGCGGCACAAGAGCCCACCGAGCTCAGATCTGCCGCCGTACAACTCTTGTCAAAACTGGACTCGCCCTTGCTGCGGGCGCCGGCGATCTTGCCCTTGGGGTCAGCGGCTATGCAGCTGCTGTTATCTTCATCGCCGCCCTTTTCCGCACCGGACTGGCACTTGGTCCTTTCCTTGAGAATGGTCGCGAGGTGCTTGCCCTGGGTCTTGCCTATGGTGCCGTGGCACTTGGCCTCGTCCTTGCCCATGGGGATACCGGGTGCGCCCTGGCCCGAGGCGCTCATGGCCTGCACCGAGGTCTCGATCAGGCAGATCTGGCACTCGGCCACGTCAGCAAATGTAGCGATCGCGGGCACCGTAACGTCGCAGGGAGCCGGGCAGAAGTGGAAGTGGAGGTCGCCGGGTGTTCCCACCACGGACTGCGGGCACTTATCCTTGGCGCCACCAATCGCGTCGCGCAGCTTGGACTCGGTCTTGGCGACCTTACCCTTGATATCGGCTTGTGAGATGTCGTTGCAGTCGACCGAGGAGGATATTTTTTCCTTGGCGCGGTTCTTGTGGCAACCGCCGAGGGTCTTGGCCACGGTCGCGGCGAGCTTGCTACCGTTCTTGGCCAGAGTCGAGCGGCATTTCTGCTGGTACTTGTCGTAGGAGGCCTGCACGTCACCAACCAGGGCGAGCGCCAGGATTCCAGCCATTGCGACACTTAAGAAACCACCGTGCTTGATCATCATCTGAATATTTCTCCTCCGTTACGGACCGGCTCTGTCACTACCTGCCACCTCATCCAGTCTAAGGCAGGCGGACAGCTTCTACCGTCGTAATCTCAACGTTTGTACATGATTTAAGACCCTATTGGCAAGGGTAAAACCCCCCCAACCGGGGTAAAATATGCACAGGCTGTGTGTCCCATCTATCAATCGCAGCTTGTAGCCGTAAAAACACCCAGTTATCAGGTGCAAAGCGGCCGCGCTGGGCTGGCCGCCAGTTGAGCTGACATGAGTAAAATCGAGAAAAATGCAACGCGCGAACCAGCTCGCCGCCTGGACCTCAGGGGGGTAGCCTGCCCGCTCAACTGGGCCCGCGCAAAGGCGGCTCTCACCCTCATGAACACCGGTGAGCTGCTGGAGCTGGTGGTCGACGACCCCAGGGCACCGCTGGACATCCCCCGGGCGGCCGAAGCAGAGGGTCACGCGGTGCTGTCGGTGAAAGTGGGGGGGCCGGAAACGCCGTCGCCAGGATCCGGTGGCGATACAAGCACCATACTGCTTGAAAAGTAGCCGAAGCTGCCGTCTCAGTAGCGCGCAACAGCACGCAACACGGTGCAACACTGTCCCCGGCCGCGGCAGGCTGCTGGCTGCTGGCTGCAGCCATAAAAAAAGGGCCCCCGGTGGTGTCCGGGGGCCCTTGTGAAGCCTGGACGGTGGGCCGATATGCGACCCACCGCCTCACAATACTTCGTTCTAGTTGGTCAGCACCAACTGCGCCTGGATCACGTCAACACTGTCTTCGGAACCGGCTCCGTCAGCGTAGCTATCGAGATCCGAGGAATCGTGCCTGTACTCAAGACGGAAACCAACGCCGTCGGCCAGCTCCCAGCCAGCAGTTACAGTAAGGCCCCAGAGCTCATTGTCACAACCACTGCCACACTCCACGTCTGCAAACTCAAGGCGCGCATCGAGGCTGGTGTTGCCCAGGTCGGTGCCAGCGTAAAGAGCTACGCTGTTCGCTTCCAAGTCAGCACCTGAATCAGGGTCCACTTCCGTCAGGTTGGCTTCCAGCGCGACATCCATGCCCGCCAGCTCGCTGGACAGGATGAGATTCAACACCGTAACGTCAACGACGTCACCTTCCTCGGAAAAGAGTCCCGAGAGATTGAAATCAACGTTACCAGCGGCACCGCCGACCGAGCCGATCAGGCCCTTCTCGTCGTCGCCGTCGTTGCCAACGTTGATGCCATTTACCACGCCCAGCATGATGTCCAATCCGGACGTGCTGCTGCTCACGGTCACACCATCGTGGTTGATGGGCTGCATCCCCCAAGCCATTGAACGGCTGATGTTAGCGTTGCCCCAGGGCTCAAGCACTTCGTAACCTATGGGCGTATCGATACGACCAGCCGTTACTGATGCGGTGCCAGCGTCGTAGGTTACGTTCGCGGTCATCACTTCCACGCCGTCGTCCGACGAGGTGGAAAGATCGCCCATGTTTAACTTGGCGCTGTAGCTCACGTCACCATTGCCGCCCGCCACGCCGAGCTGCACGAGATCGATGTTGAACGACTCGTTGCCACTGTTCGACCCGTTGGCGTACAAGCCAGCGTTGCCGCCGGTGTCCGGATCGTTGACGTCAAACACATACGAGGTCGAAGCCCCTATGCTCAAGTCAGGTCCGTCCGCCAGCGCGACGCTACCCGTTGCGGCCAGGAATACCCCGACCGTTGCTATTGTTATAAATTTTCTCATTTCTATGTCCTCCTTCAAAAGGGATTAAATCCCTACACCCCGTTTATTAGTTTCCGACTACCAGTACCTTCTCATGACTCCCCCCGGCTAGTGCCCCCTGGGGAGAACCACCGAAGAAGGCCCGACAGATCATTACGACCCGCCGCGCCCCTGGCCTTACCGGTCGGCTCGCCCCTCTACCCTGAAACCCGATAGTCGGAAATCCAAAGCAGAACGACACGCCATCCGGAAACACCGTTCCATCCAAGGTGCCTATCCGGGCGACAAATTTCAACAGTTGCACGAGATTTTTTGCATACTTTGCATGACGCAACGCGCGTGTTTTTCACACGACAACAACAAAACGTTAGGAATCCGTCACTTGCGCGCACGTAAAGGGGAAAACCCAGCCACGGGCCTTTTACGCCTCTCGGCCGCGGGCGGCCAACAGTTCAGCCAGGCCGAGACAAAGGCTGCCAAAAACGAGCCCCATGGGCAGTCCCATCGCCGTTCCCGCGCCCAACAGCATGTGCCTGGGCTCGGCCATGCGCAGCTCGGTGGTGTAGAGAACGTTGCCCGGGTACTTCTCCAGTGCCCGCAGGGCCTTGTAGTAAGGCTCATCGCCCAGCAGGCCGCTCCAGCACGAAACGCTGGCCACCAGGCCCAGCGCCACCAGCACGCCACCGAAAGTCCTCAAGTACATAGCCACGGTTCACCTCCCGACCTTAAAGGTCCCTCCAGTACACGCGAGGCAAATCACCCTTGCGCCCCTTCCACTTAGAAGCCGGCACGCGCCCGCGCTCGACCTCGACGAAACCCTGCCGCTCAAAGAACTCGCCGGCGGCCCGATCCGCGGTGCAGGCAAAGACGGCGCGCAGCTTCAACTCGCGCGCCCTGCCGAGCAGGTGGGCGAGCAGGCGAGCACCCACCCCTCCGCCCTTGAACCGACTTATGGTGTACAAACCCGAGACCTCGGCCAGGCGACTGCGACGATAAGGCGCGGTCCTGAGCGCGGCCACCCCGGCCAGGCGGTGGTGCTCGAACCAGGCCCCGTAAGCGCTCTGCAACAGCTCGTAGCGCTGCTGCTCACTGCGAGCAAGCAGGTACCCCTCGCGCTCGCCCTTAGCGAGCAGGCGCAAGCCGTCGGTGTAGTCGTCCACGCCCAGGCGCCCGAGCCTGCAGTAGGTATGAGCGCTGAGCAGGGTACCGCTGCCCCGGTAGCTGAACAGCTCGGCAGCGCAGCCCTCGGCCGAAGTCAGGTTGATGGCCTCGACACCGTCGCCCAACGCAGCCAGCATCAAGCCGAGTTCGGCGTGACTCCAGCCACCTGTATCCCGGTCGCCGGCCAGCAGGCGCTTGAGACCGGCCGCGCTGACGAAGGAGCCACCCGCGCCCGCACCCTGACCGGTCGCAGCCAGCCCGCCCCTGCCGTCGACAAGCACCACCTTGCCTATACCCAGCCGCGAGGCCAGTTGCAGCGAGAAGGCCAACGATTTCACGGCAGCGGTCCGGGGCCGCTTCACCCTGACCAGCCGGCTCTCTACCAGCCGCGCAGCCAGCCGCGCCAGCACCGGGCTACCCTCGGCGAGATCGCGCCTGCCCGGGCTGACTGCCGCCCGCGCCGCATCCGACACCACGACCACCATGCTGCGATTGGCGACCAGCTGGTCAACCACGGCCTGCACGGCTTCTTGCCGGCCCAGGTCGGCCAGGTGGAAAAGAATGGCCCTGCCGCGGAAGGCCTGCAGGTAGAACTGCTTCTCGCCGGGCGGCGGAAGCTCGCTGTTCGCTGTCTTTTCTTCGGCCTTGCTCATATCGGCTCTTGCTGCGCCCCCAGCCCGGCGGACGAGGGATTCTTGCATACGCTCGCCCTCGCTTCTACAACCCCACGGGTGAAGCGCACCGCGAACATTTACTTGACGTCGGCGGCGGCCGTCTTGTTCGTCCTGACTACAGCCGCCGCCAGGCCCCTGGCCGACGCTGCCTCGCAGGCCGATGGCGGGCAACTATCGGGCCAGCTGTTATCTGGCCGGATGGGTGCGGTGGCGGCCGAGCACCGCCTCGCTTCTGAAGCGGGGCTTGAAATACTCGCCCTTGGCGGCAACGCCATTGACGCCGCGGTCGCAGCCACGCTGGCCACCGGCGTGGTCAACCCTTCATCCGCCGGCCTGGGCGGTGGTGGCTTCATGCTCCTTTGGCTGGCCGATGGGCGGGGTGCCCGCGCCCTCGATTTTCGCGAGACCGCACCGTCAGCGGTCCGGCGCGACACTTTTATGTCCGAAGGCCTGGCCGACGACGCCAGCCGCCGTGGCGGACTGGCGGTTGCCGTACCCGGAGAAGCGGCCGGCATGGCCTGGGCTCTGCAACACTACGGCAGCCTCTCCATGGCCGAGGTAGCCGCCCCCGCCATACGGCTTGCCGAGCAGGGCTTCAAGCTCGAAGCCCACCTGGCCGACTCCCTCGCCCGCCACCGCGACGAACTGGCGGCCGACCCCACCCTTGCAGCCGAGTTTCTCCACGACGACGGCAGCCCCTTCGCCGAGGGTGAGACGCTGAGGCGGCCCGAGCTGGCGCGCACACTGCGCGTGCTGGCCGATGAAGGTCCCTCGCCCTTCTACAGCGGCCCCATCGCCCGTGACCTGCTCGCAGCCCTGCGCTCGCACGGCGGCATCATGAGCGAAGAAGACCTGCGCGACTACCGGGTGATCGAGCGCGAGCCGGTCGCGCTCGCGTGGCGCGGGCAGACCGTGCTCGGTATGCCCCCGCCCAGCAGCGGCGGTGGGCTTATTGGCCAGGTGCTGGCGGTGCTTGCCCCCTACCGCCTGGCCCAGCTCGAACACAACAGCGCCAGTTACAGCCACCTGCTGGCCGAAACCATGCGCGCTGCCTTCGCCGACCGCGCCCGCTGGTACGGCGACCCCGCTTACTTCGACGTGCCCCTGGCCCGACTGTTGTCGGCCGAGCACGCCGGCTGGGTGCGCTCACGGCTGAGCACGGTAGCACCCGTCCCCGCCCGGACCTGGGGGGGCTCGGTGACCAGCGACGATGCCGGCACCTCGCACGTGTCGGTCATCGACTCCCGGGGCAACGCTGCGGCCTGCACGAGCAGCGTCAACACCGGCTTCGGCTCCATGCTGGGAGTCCCCGGGCGCGGCTACCCGCTCAACAACACCATGGACGACTTCAGTCTCAGGCCCGGCCACGCCAACGTCTACGGCCTGGTCGGCAGCGAGGCCAACTCGGTGGCCGGCGGCAAGCGTCCGCTGTCGAGCATGTCGCCCACCCTGCTGGTGGCCGACGGCAAGGCACGAATGGCGGTGGGCGCTTCGGGAGGCCCGCTCATCATCAGCGGCACGCTGCAGGCTCTGCTCAACGCAACCGAGTTCGGCAAGGGTCCGCTCGACGCCATAAGCGCCCCGCGCCTGCACCACCAGTGGATGCCCGACCTTCTCATGCTCGAACAGGGCGCCGGGCAACACCTGGCCGACAGCCTGCGCCGACGCGGTCACAAGCTGGTGGTGGGTAAACGCGCGGCGGCCGTGCAGATGGTCGTGCGGCGCGACGACGGAACATTGCTGGCTGCGTCTGACCCACGCAAGGGCGGCGTCGCTGCTGCCCGTTGATCGGCCGTCAGACGCCGAAGGGGTGCTCGAGAACCAGGGTGCGCGATCGGTCCTGGCCCAGCGAGACCACGTCCACGGGCACGCCCGCGAGCTCTTCGATCCTGGCCAGGTAGGCCCGCGCCGCGCGCGGTAGATCGTCGAGGCTTTGAGCAGCGCCGAGGTCTTCGTCCCAGCCCTGCATCTGCTCGTACACAGGCTCTACCAGTTCGAGGGCCGCCACCGTCGAAGGCACGTCGCAGGGCTCGCCGGACGGGTCGCGGTAGCCGGTGCAGATGTTGAGTGTTTCGATACCGGTGAGGACGTCCATCTTGGTCACCGTGAGACCGTCGACGCCGTTGATGCGCACCGCCTTGGCCAGCAGCACGGCGTCAAGCCAACCGCACCTCCGGGGCCTGCCCGTGGTGGCACCGAACTCGCCGCCGGTCTCGCGCATGCGCTCTCCCATTTCGTTGTCGAGCTCGGTGGGAAACGGCCCCGCCCCCACCCTGGTCGTGTAAGCCTTGGTGATGCCCAGCACGCGGCCCACCAGCGACGGCGCTATGCCCGCGCCGGTGGCGATGGCCCCGGTACCAGTATTAGAAGACGTCACGAAGGGATAGGTACCGTGGTCGACGTCGAGCATGAGCGCCTGGGCGCCCTCGAACAGCACCTTGCTGCCCGACCTCGTGGCCTCGTCGAGCCAGGTGGAAGTGTCTGCCACCAGCTCCAGCAAGTCGGCAGTACTCTCGTCGAGTTCGGCCAGCATCAAGTCAAAATCCAGGGCACCTTCGCCAAGCATGGCCTCGAGGTAGGCGTTCTTCTCGGCCAGGTTTTCTCTAAGACGCGCCACGAAGCCGTCGCGGTCGAGCAGGTCGCCGGCCCTTATGCCGATGCGCGCGACCTTGTCCTCGTAGGCCGGGCCTATGCCGCGGCCGGTGGTGCCGATCTTACCCTTGCCGCGCTTGCGCTCGCGGGCCTGGTCGATGGCCTTGTGGTAGGGCAGTATCAGGTGCGCTTCCTGGCTCAGCATGAGGCTGCCCGGCTCTGCCAGGTAGCCGCGAGCGCGCAGGCTCGCGAGCTCGGAGGCGAGCACGCCGGGGTCCACCACCACGCCGCCGCCTATGACACAGGTGGTGTCGGCGTGCAGGGCGCCCGACGGTACCAGGTGCAGCACGGTCTGCTCACCATCAACCACCAGGGTGTGGCCAGCGTTGTTGCCGCCCTGGAAGCGAACCACCACGTCGGCGGCCTCGGCCAGCAGGTCAACGATCTTGCCCTTACCCTCGTCGCCCCACTGCAGGCCAACCACGGCCACGCTGTTGGTATTGATATTCACCGTTCTTTAACCCGCACTCGCGGGCCTACAGGCAGACCATGCGCGCACCGGTTATCTCCGGCAGGGCCCGCAGGCTCTCGAGCTGAGCGGAGTCAAGGGGGTCGTCGACGTGAAAGAACGATACGGCCTCGCCGTCAACGCTGCCCAGCACCACGCCCGAAATGTTGATGTTGGCCTCGCCCAGCAACGCGCCCACGCGTCCCACCACGCCCGGCACGTCCTTGTTGTTGAGTATGAGTATGTTGCCCTCGGGGATGGCCTCAAAGTAAAAATCGTCGAGCCGCACCAGGCGCACCGTCGCGCGGCCGAACACGGCGCCCGAAATAACGTGCCCGCCGGTCGGGCCGCTCAAGCGCACGGTGAGCGAACTCGCGAAGGCCGAGCTCGCACGCTCGCGCACCTCGACCAGGCGCACTCCGCGTTCGCTGGCTATAGACTCGGCGTTGACGGCGTTTACCGGCGCGGCGAAAAAGCTCGACAGCAGGCCCTTGAGCACTGCCGCGCTCACCGGGCGGGTATCTTCGAGGTCAGCCGCCTCGCCGTGATATTCCACCGTGACCTCGGTGGGGGCATCACCCTCGGCCAGCTGGCCGTGCAGACGGCCCATGCGCTCGGCCAGCAAAAGATACGGCGCAATGCGCTCCGCCATCTCGATCGAAACCGACGGCAGGTTGATGGCGTTGAGAACCACCCCGTCGACCAGGTAGTCGCGCACCTGTTCGGCCACGGCCAGGGCCACGTTGAGCTGGGCCTCGCCGGTGCTTGCTCCAAGGTGGGGCGTGGCCACCACGGCCGGATGGTCCACGAGGCGAAAATCTGTAGGCGGTTCTTCGGCGAACACGTCCAGGGCCGCGCCAGCTACCTTGCCCGACTCGAGCGCCCCCAGCAGCGCTTCTTCGTCGACTATGCCACCCCTCGCGCAGTTTACTATGCGTACGCCGTCGCGCATGGCGGCGAAGGCATCGTCGCCCACCATGCCGCGGGTATCGTCGGTGAGAGGGGTGTGCACGGTCAGAAAATCAGCCCGCGCGTACACTTCTTCGAGCGTCGCCAGCTCCACGCCCAGCCGGGTGGCGGCCTCCTGGGTGAGAAAAGGATCGTAGGCCACTATCTTCATCTTCAGGCCGCGCGCGCGATCGCTGACGATGGCGCCAATGTTTCCAAGCCCCACCACGCCCAGGGTCTTGCCGCAGAGCTCGGTACCCACGAAGTCGCTGCGTCGCCAGTCGCCCCGCCTGAGCGTGGCGTTGGCCTGCGGTATGTGGCGCGCCAGTGCCATCATCAGCGACACGGTGTGCTCGGCGGTGGTGACGTTGTTGCCACCGGGCGTGTTCATGACCACCACGCCTCGGCGTGTGGCCGCGGCCACGTCTACGTTGTCCACCCCTATGCCCGCCCGGCCCACGACCTTGAGCTCTGTTGCAGCATCCAGCAGCTCGGCCGTGACGCGCGTGCCGCTGCGTATGACCAGCCCGTGGGCGTCGGCTACAACAGCGGCGAGATCTTCGGGCGACAGGCCGGGCTGGTAGTCCAGCGACAGCCCCGGCGAGGCCTCGAGTATGGCCAGGCCCTCGGGCGCCAGCTTGTCCGAAACAACAACCTTGTAGACCTCGGCCATGCTAAGCGTACATCTCCAAGAGCAGCTTCTGGGCGGCGGCCGTACCGCGCCCGAATTCGACCTCGTGACCCAGACCGGCCAGCGCCATTTCGAGCGCCGACAGCGCCACCACCACGTCAAAGGTATCGGCGTAGCCTATGTGGGCCAGGCGCACGATGCGGCCCTTGAGGTGCCCCTGCCCTCCGGCCACGGTCACGCCCATGGTGTCGCGCAGGTACTTCGTCAGCGCGCCGCCGTCCACCGTCTCGGGCAGGCGCACGCCGGTGGCCGCAGGGCTGGGCGCGTCGGGCGCCAGCAACTCCAGGCCCATGGCGAGCACGCCCGCGCGCGTGGCCCGCGCCAGGATGTCATGCCTGCGGTACACCTGCGGCCAGCCGCCGGTGGCCTCCACCAGCTCGAACACCGCCGCCAGGCCCGTGACCAGCGACACGGCCGGTGTGTAGGCCGAAGTGTCCTTGGCCAACGCGTCGCGCTCGCGCGCCAGGTCAAAGTAATAGCGCGGCAGGTCCGCGCTCTCGTTCGCGCGCCAGGCCTTCTCGCTCAGAGCCACGAGAGCAAGCCCCGGCGGCAACATCATGGCCTTCTGCGAACCGGTGACGAGCACGTCTATACCGCTGGCGTCCATGGGCATGTCGGCCACGCCCACCGAGGTTATGCCGTCCACTATCAGCAGGCAGTCGCGGTCGCGGGTCAAGGCGGCCAGCTCGGTCACCGGATGCAGCACCGTGGTCGAGGTCTCGCTGCCCTGCACGAGCACGGCCTTCAGGTCGTCGGCCTGCTCGAGGATGGCTGCCACCTGGGCAGGGTCAACGGCCTTGCCCCACTCGACATCCAGCGCTGTAACACGCAGGCCGTAACGCAGCGCTATTTCTTCCCAGCGCTCACCGAACTTGCCGCCCTTTACGACCAGCACGTGGTCACCGTGGCTTAGAGTGTTGGTGACCGCGGCCTCCATACCACCTGTGCCCGTGCAAGCGAGCATCATCACGGGCTGCTCGGTGGCGAACATGGCGCGCGCACCGGCCGCGGTGTTGCCAAACAACTCGCTGAACTGTGGCGTGCGGTGGTGAATCATGGGCGCGGCCATCGCCAGCTGCACCTCGGCGGGTACCTGGGTGGGCCCGGGGGCGAGCAGATAACGCTTGAGTATCGTTGCAGTCATGGCGTGATTCGAACAGGCCGGATGGCTACGCGCTGAGAAATCTACGCGGCAGGCGGGCCGGCTGTTGCCGGTATGGCTAATTATTCCCCGAGGGGGTGGATGTCAACCGGGCAGGGGTCAACCGGGCCCGCTTAAACCGGCCCCGGGGTTACCCCCGGGGGTCTTGACGGCAGACCGGGGGCCGGTCAACGTTTAGTGCGGGTCTTTGCGTCCGCAGGGTAAACAGCACGGTAAGCGTGCGCGAGGCCGCCCGTAATACAGTGATCAGCCCCCGCACAGCCATCGCCTGCGCAAGTCTCTTGCTCGCCTCAGTGTCAGGAGGCACAGCCCTGGCCCTGGAGAGCTCACCGGCACCGCTTATACCGGCAACTCAGGAGATGAGCCTTCGCCAGGCCGTGGCCACCGCTGTAGCCGGCAACCCGGGCGTGCTGGCCCGCGCCCTGTTGCCCGTGGCCACGCGCAGCGGTGAGCAGGAAGCAATGGCCGCCTGGGAGCCGGTGCTAAAGCTCGAACTGGGCTGGGACCGCAGCCACCTGGTGCCGACCAGCGCGCTGGCCGGCGCCGAAGACGGCAACTCGGTCCTCAGCGAAGAGCAGACGTCGGGCTCGCTGTCGTTGTCCAAACTGCTCAGGAGCGGAACCACGCTGGACCTTTCGCTGGCCGCCGCCCGGCGCGAAACCAACTCGTCTTTCCAGGGCCTGGTACCCGAGTACCGCCCCAGCCTGGGCCTGGGCCTGGAGCAGCCGCTGCTGCGCAACCGCTGGGGCTTGCAGGACGAAATCACGCTCAAACTGGCGCGCAACGATACCGCGACCGAGCGCGCCCGCTTTGCCGCCGAGCTTGCCGACTTCGTATTCGCCGTCGCGGGGGCCTACTGGGACGTGGTGCTGACCGAGTCGCGCAGCGAAGCCGCACAACTGGCCCTGGAGCTTGCCCGCAGCCTGGCCGCTGACGCCGAAAAACGCGTCCAGGTGGGCATGCTGGCGCCGGTAGCCGTCAAGGAGGCACACGCAGAAGCCGCGAGCCGCGAGGAGCAGGTCCTGTCGGTGGGCAACGAGGCCCGCCTCTCGCTGCTCAGGCTTGCTCACATGGTAAGGGCGGGCGACGGCCCCCGTCCTTTTGAAATCCAGCCCGCGCACGGCCACGAACCCGTCGCGTCGCTGACAGACCCCGAGCGCTCGCTCACGCTTGCGCTCGAGCGCCGACCAGAGCTGCGGCTGGCCCGCCTGCGGCGCGAAAACCGATCGCTGGACGTGGGCAAGGCCAGGGACGACCGGCTGCCATCACTGTCGCTGTCGGCCGGTTATGCCCTTCTTGGCGCCGGTGGACGCGCGGTACCCATAAGCCCCTTCGGCAGCGACGAAGTGGTGAGCAATCCTTTCGGCGGCAGCTGGTCGGACGCTATCGACCTGCTGGCCGACGGCGACTTCAACCGCTGGTCGGTGGGGCTTAGTTTTGAGCTGCCATTGGCGCGCAGTGCTTCCCGGGCCCGGCTCGAAAGGGCCCAGGCCCGGCAACTGCAGGCCGACCATCAACTCGAAAATCTCGAATCCACCGTGATCCTGCAACTCGACCGTGCCCACGCCGACCTGGCCTCGGCCTGGCAGCGAGTGCAGGCAGCCCGGCTGGCGGTGGAACTGGCCGACGAAAACCTGCACGACCAGCGCCGGCGTTTTGAAGAGGGCATGGTCACGACAACCGACGTGCTGGGTTTTCAGCAGAAGCTGGCCGACTCCATGGCCGCCCGTACCCTGGCCGTGACCGACCACGCGGTGGCCGAGGCCAGTCAGCAGCGCGCCCAGGGCACGCTGCTGGAGCACTACGGGGTCAAACTGGAAGGCGACGAGCAGCAGGCCCGTCCCTGGTGGGCCTCGTTCTGAACAGCACGCAGCGGCCTGCTCGGGAACCAGCGCCGAGGCGAGACCCGGGGGGTCAGGACAGCAGGTTCATGAACTCCTGGCGGGTGTCGCGCTCCTGGAACACGCCCAGCAACGAGCTGGTAACCACCGAGGAGTTGGGCTTCTGCACGCCGCGCATGCGCATGCACATGTGCTCGGCGCGTATGACCACGCCCACACCCAGGGGCTTGAGCTTGCGCTGGATAAAACCGGCGATCTGCGAAGTCATGCGCTCCTGCACCTGCAAGCGCCTGGCGTAACACTCCACCAGCCGGGCCAGCTTGCTGATGCCCACTATGTGCTTGTCGGGGACGTAGGCCACGTGGGCGCGGCCGTAAAAAGGCAACATGTGGTGCTCGCACAGCGAGAAGAAATCGATGTCGCGCACGATTATCATCTCCGAGTAGTCCTCGGTAAACAGGGCGTCGCCAATCACCTCGTCGGGGTCCTGCTGGTAACCGCTGGCCAGGAACTCGTAGCTGCGCGCCACCCGCTCGGGTGTCTTGACCAGCCCCTCGCGGTCGGGGTCTTCGCCCAGCGCAACGAGGATGTCTCGCACACTGTCTTCAACGCTCGCCACGGCCCTAATCGTCCTCGCCGCCCTCGACCTTCACGCGCTGGTACTTGCGGTAGTCGTAGCCGGTAGCCATGGCCATGAGCAGGCTTTCCATACCGCCGTCGACTTCGCGCCTGAGCACGCGCAGTCGTTCGATGTAACGCCTGAAGTCGTTGTTGATGCGCTCGCCTTCTTCCCTGCCCGCGTCAAAAAAACGGTGCAGGCTGACCACCGCGAACTTGAGTGCCGCAAAGCGCATCTCGTTGGGAAACGAGTCCCACTCGGCCAGCGACAGGGTCCTGAGCGATTCGTAGCCCGCCATCAGGGCAGTGAAACGGTCGAGCGAGTAGCTGCCGTCTACAAAACACATGGCGTTTACCGCCGTGGCGAGGTCGAACACGTACTTGCCGCGGCTCGCGTCCCAGAAATCAGATATACAGGCGACCGACTCACCCTTGAACGATATGCAGTCGAGCGCCAACCCGCCGTGGATAAATCCCTTGGGCAGCTTGGTCTCAAGGTAGTTGCCCAGGTACTCAGTCTCCTCGTCTAAGGTGCGCACTATTTTCTTGAAGTATGGTGGTATTCGCCGGCGCACCTCGGCGTAGGTCTCAAACACCTGGTCAAAACCCATGCGGCTGTCGGCGCCTTTCTTGTAACTGCGACACAGTGTGTGGAATTCACCGATGGCGTTGCCCGAGCGGTAGATGCGTTTCTCGGTCAGCCCCGCCTCGTCGCAGAACTCGGCCTGGGGATGCCTGGTAACCACCAGCAGGTAGTCGCCCCGTTCGGCAAACGGTCGGCCGCTGCGCTGCACGACCAACCTCGGGGAGGCGAAACTGTGCTTCTCGAGGAACGCCATGACGTCCATTTCACGCCTCAGGTCTACCTCGTCGTCCACCAGGTAGACGTCCATGTTGTAAGTGGTTTTGCCGGTAACGAGCCGATAGCGCCTGAAGCCGCGCTGTTCTATTGGACCGCTGCCATCGACCAAGCGGCCGAGGCCGTATTCTTCGGCAACTTCGGACAGCGCCTTCCTGTCCAGTTCGAGCGCTGCGAGCAACATGAGTGGGGGCTCGGCAGATTCCGGTCGCCGAACAGGGAATCATTCATCTCTTTGACAGGCAAGTCAATGTTTTACCCTTGACGTTTTCTGCTGGCCGGATTGCTTTCTACGGCGTCGTGGCACCGCAAAACTGCACGCTGGCGAGATATTTTTTTACCTCGAGCTCTACCCGCTCGTCGTCCCAGCCCAGGTACTCGGCCAGCAGGCCTGCGGCCGAGCGGGCCAGCTTCTCGCTGACCTGAGCGCTCTCGAGCGTGACATGCGTGCGCCTGGTCAGCGCGTCTTCGAGGGACATGGCCATCTCCTGGTCAACGGCGTGCACCAGCTCGGCCTTGAGATCGGGCGTATCGTCGACCAGACCGGCCGCCAATTCCTCATCGCCCCTGACCAGGGCCGACACTTCGGCCGCCCTCGCCCCGTAGCGCCAGCGCACGTGCTCTTCGCCCGACCCAGGGGCCCTGTGCATGGCCGCGCCGGGCTCGACGCCGGCCGCCCCGGGCAACGGCACCTGGGCTGTACGGCAGCGACCTACCGGGCGGCCCACCCAGCGGGCCACGCGGTTCACTATTCGCTCCGCCACGTGCCTGTGCGTGGTCAGCTTGCCCCCTCCCAGCGACACCAGCCCCGAGGGGCTCTCGAACACCTGGTCGTCGCGGCTCACGTCGGACTCGTCGAGCTCGTCTTCGGGCTGCACCAGCGGACGCAGGCCGGCGTAGCTGCTCACGACGTCGCCGGCCAGCAGGTCAGCCGTCGGAAAGGCCCGGTTGACGCTGGCCAGGATGTAATCGACGTCTTCTTTCTCAACAGACACCTCGGCAGGGTCGCCCTCGTACCAGGTGTCGGTCGTGCCCACGAGCACGCGCGTCTGCCAGGGAATGGCAAACATGACGCGGTCGTCGCCGGCACCGCGTATGACCACCGCGTTGTTTACCGGCAGACGTGCCCGATCGAATATAACGTGAGCGCCCTTGGTCGCGCGCAGCCTGGGCGGCGTGCCGCCGTCATCGAGTTTTCTCAGCGCGTCGAGCCACGGCCCACTGGTGTTAACAAAACACCGGGCGCGCACGCGGGCTTCGCACCCCAGTTCAAGATCACGCACCACGGCCGACGCCAACCGACCCGTGCTGTCCTTGTCCAGGGCCACAACCTCGGCGTAGTTGAGCACCGCGGCCCCGCCCGAACGCGCGGCGAGCACAGTTTCGACGGTGAGCCTCGCGTCGTCGGTCCAGCAATCCCAGTAGACGGCGCCGCCCTCGAGGCCCTCGGACAGCAGTCCGGGCTCTTCGGCCATGACCTCGGCTGCATCCAACCCGCGGTGCGTCTCCACGTTGCGAAAAGCAGCCAGCATGTCGTAGGCCAGCAGGCCGGCCCGCATCTTCCACACGGAGAGAGAGTCGTCGGCGTAGATCGGAAACAGGAACCTCTGGGCGCGCACCAGGTGGGGCGCAATGCGCGTGCGCAACAAGTCGCGCTCGCGGCAGGCTTCGAGCACCAGGCCGATGTCGCCCTGTTCCAGGTAACGTAGCCCGCCGTGGATGAGCTTGGACGAGCGGCTGCTGGTACCCGACGCGAAGTCGGAGCGCTCGACCAGCGCCACCGACATGCCCCTGAGCACGGCGTCTCTCGCCACCGCGGCACCGTTTATGCCTCCGCCTATGATGAGAAGATCGAAAACCTCCGACTGCAGTTGCTGCCAGGTGGCATGGCGATACTCCTGAGAATTGGAGCCCGGTGAAACCGAACCCTGCGCAGCGCGGCTCATCGCAGCCCCATCACCTTGTGCATCTGCACCGACACCCGTGTGTCTGCCACCCGCGCGGATGCTTCGGCGAGCAACTCTTCCATGAAGGCAGCCGGTCGGGCCGCTTCGCTGGACCCGGGGTCGGCCAGCGGCTGCAGATAAAGCGTGGCTGCCGGGGCACAACGGGCCACCAGTTCGGCTCCCCTGACCACGTCTTCACGGCTGGTGACCGCATCCACCGGCATCTTGACGTAGAGCTCGACCCCGTGACAACCCGAAAGAAACTCCTCGTGTTGCTTCCAGAAGGAAGCCTCGCCGCTGTTGGACGGCAACTTCACGTCGGCCGACACGACGCTGAATGATGGCAACAGCCGATCCAGGCCCCGGGCAATGGTAGCGTTAGTCTCAAGCAGGCAGGGGCGTTCGGGCGGCGAGGCCTTGAACCAGGCCTCGAGAAAATCAGCCTGCATCATGGGCTCACCACCGGTTACTGCCAGCATGGCTATGGAAGGGTCTTCGGCGATGAAGCGGGCCACCACGGCGGCCAGTGTTTCTACCGATACGGGATTGTCGAGAAACTTGCTCTCGCCGCCAGGAAAGTCGACGCGACAGCGCTGGGTTTTTTCAAGCGAGTCTGGAGTGTCACAGTAGACGCAGCGCATGTTGCAGCCCGACAGGCGCACGAACAACTGCCGCTGCCCGGAGTAACTTCCCTCGCCCTGCAGCGAGACGAAGAGCTCGCTCAGCCAGCCGTTCACCCGCAGGCCCCGTCGCTTGCCCGAATCTGCCGTTCGCATGAGCCCTGTCGTCTGTGGGGTCCCGCCATAGTCAACGCAGACTAGCACGAACCCTGTGGGCGGCTAACAGCTGCCACCCTAGAACAACAGGGCGGCTGACCGGTGAGCTCGTATCAGGAGGAAACTTCGGGTTCGCTTTCGCCGGGCGGAACGCGCGCCGACAGGCTATCGCCACCATCGGTGTGCATGGTGCGCTGGGCCTGCTCGTACTCATCCTGGCAGGTGACGCAAAGCTCGCTGAAGGGCATGGCCTTGAGCCGCGAGGGAGAGATATCACCCTCGCACTCTTCGCACTTGCCGTAGTCACGGCTCTCTATGCGCAGCAGGGCCTCGTCCACAAGCTGCAGCTTGCGACGGTCCCTGTCGCCGAGAAGGAGGTTTATCTCTCGGTCGCGGTCGTCGCTGGCAATGTCATAGGTGTCGCGCCCCTCGCCGGCTTCGCCTTCGCGCCCTTCTTTCATGTCCTGCTTTATCTCGCGCAGAATGTCATTCCGCATCTCAAGCAACAGTCCCTCGAATTTATCCAGTTCTCGCTTTCTCATCAGTCTCCACCGCCCACAGCAGGGCATCAGGTCGCCCGTATTGAGCGGCGTAACCTAGTTGTGGCGGCCTGCCGCGTCAACAGCCCCTGTCCGCGATGGCCGCGATGGCCGCCAGCCCCCCTGCGACGCCCGCGGCACCGCAAAAAGATCGTAACCGTCAGAACCGGTAACCGAGACGTCGAGCATCCCCGCCGTCGGGGCCCCCGGCGCATCGCCCAGCCAGGTCACGCCGTCAACATCGGGGCCCTGCCAACTCGTGCGCCCGTAGAAGTTGCCGTCGCCGTCACGGCCGCAGACCAACACGCGCTCGGGCTTGCCCACGCGGGCTGCCAGGTAGCCCACGCGCAGGCCTTCGTGCAGATCAAGCAGGCGGTCGCGCCTGAGCCTCGCCAACTCGGGAGCCACCTCATCGCCCAGCGCCAGTGCCGTGGTGCCTTCTTCGCGTGAATACTCAAACACCGACAGGTGCCCGAAACGCTGCTCCTCAACGAAGCGACACAGGCGTTCGAAGGCCTCGTCGGTCTCGCCCGGAAATCCCACGAGGAACGACGACCTCAGCACCACGTCCGGAACCTTGCTGCGAACCCTGTCGAGCAGGCGACGGGTGGCGTCCGGATCGGCGGCCCGACGCATGCGCTTGAGCATCTCGCGGTCAGCGTGCTGAAGCGGCAGGTCGAGATAGTTGCACACCGAGGGTAGGTCGCGCATGGCGTCGAGGGTCTCGTCAACCAGAGTGGTCGGGTACATGTAAAAACAACGCACGCGCTCGAGACCCTGCAACCCATCTAACTGCCGCAGCAACTGCGACAAGCCGTCGCGCTGTTTCCTGTCACGTCCGTAAGCGCTCAGGTCCTGGGCCACCAGGTTGACCTCCAGCGCACCAGCGGCCACCAGGCCGCGAACCTCTTCGACCACGTCCTCCACCATCCTGCTCTCGTGGCGCCCCTTGAACGACGGGATGGAGCAGAACGAACACTCGTGATCGCAACCCTCCGAGACCTTGACCCAGGCCCAGCCCTGCGAGAGGTCGACTTCGCGCGCCGCGCCTGCGGCCGGCAGGTAGTGGCGCTTGCCCGTGAAGCTGCTACCAGCGGGCGCGTTGAGCGCCTCCACAAAGCGATCGAGGTCGCCGGTGCCCACCATCACGTCGATCTCCGGTATGGCCTGCGACAGTTCCTCGCCGTAGCGCTCGGCCATGCAACCGGTGACCAGCATGCGCGGCGAGCTGCGGCCAGTGGTTGCGGCGGTATCACCAGCAGCTGAATCGCCAGCGGCCAACCCGAGGATGGTATCTATAGATTCCTGCCGGGCCTCCTCTATGAAGGCGCAGGTGTTCACCACGATGGTGTCGGCATCGGCCGCCGCGCCCACGATTTCGTGACCCGCAGCGCGCGCCTGGCCCAGCATGTACTCGCCGTCCACGTGGTTACGGGCACAGCCCAGCGGCACGAAAAAGATTTTCTTCCTGTTGCCCACGCCGCCGTTCACCTGCCAGCCCCACCCTCGGCACCGGTGCCAGCCGGGCTGGCGGCCTCCGGAGCAGAAGCCGCCGGTTCCTCGATGAGATCAACTCCGGCCGGGACTTCAAAGTGAAACAGGCGCTCGGCGAGCACGGTATCGAGCTCCAACTCAGCCAGTTCCATGCGGGTCACGCTGCCTATTGCATCCGTCAGTTGCAAAGAAACCGGTCGGCAATCAGGCTGCCGTAGCACTATTTCCACGGTTTCGGCCGCTGCATGTTCGGATACGGGCGCCTTTTCCAGGCGCAGGGTAACACGCGGCCCGTCGGGCTCGAGCACTTCGGATCGGTAACGGGACTCGAGCAAGTCGGTGTCTCCCATCAGTGCCACCAGGCCTCCGCCGCCAAAAGCGCGCCGGTAGTCAAGCCGGTAGACCTGCTCGAGCTCGTGCTGGTGTATCCACAGCGAGGTGCCGTCGCCTACCACTGTCTGCCTTTCGCCGGCGGTGTAATCCCAGCGAAAATGATCGGGGGCCGCAAAATAAAACCGGCCGCCGGTGCGCACTGGCTCCTCTATGCCCGGCACGTGCACGGCCTGCGAAAAATCGGCCGCGAGAGTGGTCGTGTTGCGCCAGAACTCTCCGTAGCAGGACAGCACGTCGTGCGCGTCGGCAAAAGAAGCGGCCGCCGAAGCAGCCGGCGCAGTCAGCTGCAAGGCCGCCAGCAGGGCCAGCGAGCCGAAGCGGGCGGTCAGGCAGGCGGTATGGCCTGGGCCAGCACCTGCCGCGGGCGCGACCCGTCGGCCGGACCCACCACTCCGTCGCGCTCCATCTGTTCCATGATGCGCGCCGCACGGTTGTAACCCACTCCCAGTTGCCGCTGTACCCACGACGTTGAACCCTGCCCGTGCCGGGTAACCTCGTCAACGGCCTTGTCGTAAAGCTCGTCGTAGAAGTCCTGTTCGACGTCGCCCTCGTCGTCGCTAGACTGGCTGTCGAGCAGCTCCATCTGGTACTGCGGGACGCCCTGTTCCTTGATAAACTCAACGACCTCGCCGATCTCGCGATCGCTGATATAGGCCCCGTGCAGGCGCGCCAGGAACGAAGTGCCGGGAGCCATGTAGAGCATGTCGCCCATGCCCAGCAGGCGCTCGGCCCCGACGCCGTCGAGAATCGTCTTGGAGTCATGCCGCGAGGTGACCTGGAAAGAAATGCGCGCGGGAAAGTTAGCCTTGATCAGCCCGGTAATCACGTCGACCGAAGGACGCTGCGTGGCTAGTATCAGGTGTATGCCAGCCGCCCGCGCCTTCTGCGCCAGGCGCGTGATCGACTCTTCAACCTCGCGCCCCACCACCATCATGAGGTCTGCCAGCTCGTCCACCACGACCACGACCCGGGGGAGATGCTCGTTCGAGTTTTCTTCTTCGAGCTCGTACTCCTCTTCGTCCTCTTCCTCGCCTTCCTCGTACTCTTCGTACTCTTCGCCCTCGGCGACCTCGAGCTCCTCTTCCAGCTCTTCTTCTTCTTCGTACTCTTCGTGCTCTTCTTCAAGCTGCTCGGCCACGCGCGCGTTGTAGTCGTCGATACTGCGAACCTTGAGCTCCTTCATCAGCTCAAAGCGACGGTCCATCTCGCGCATGACGTTGGCCAGGGCGGCGGCGGCTTTCCGGACGTCGGTCACTACCGGTACCAGCAGGTGGGGAATGCCCTCGTAGATCGACAACTCGAGCATCTTGGGGTCGATCATTATGAAGCGCACGTCCCTCGGCGTCGCCTTGTACAGTATGCTCATGATGATGGCGTTCAGCGCCACCGACTTACCCGAACCCGTGGCACCGGCCATCAGCAGGTGGGGCATCTTTGCCAGGTCGGCGTAGCGCGCCACGCCCGTGGTGTCCCTGCCCACGACAACCGACAGCGCCGAAGCCAGGTGGCGAAACTCTTCGCAGTCGATCAGGTCGCGAAGGCCCACGAGATCGCGGTGCCGGTTGGAGACCTCGATACCGACCACGTTCTTGCCCGGAATCGGCGCCACGATTCTCACGCCGTGGGCCCTCAAGGCCATGGTCAGGTCGTCGCAAAGGTTCACTATGCGGCTCACCTTGATGCCGGCGTCGGGCTCGAACTCGTAGGTGGTAATAACCGGGCCCGAGCGCACCGCGGTGACGCTGCCCGACACGCCAAAGGTAGACAGCTTCTGCTCCAGGACCTTGGACAAGGCGATGAGCGTGTCTTCGTCAACGTCTACGTCTGAGTCGTCGGGATCGCCCAGCAGCTTGACCGGGGGAAGACTGTAGTCGTTGTCGTCGACGCTGAAGTTGAACTTCTCCTGCTTGTCGCGCCCCTTCGATTCCTCGCGCATATGCCGGCGAGCCTCGGCCACCGACTCGGCGCTGCTGGTTATCTCGAGTATGGCCCGGGCCTTGCCCTCTTCGAGCTCGGCGTGGCCATTGGATGCTACGTCGACCGCAACTTCATCGAGACCGAAGCCAATCGCGTCGGTGTCGGCCTCACCAAGGTCGGGTTCGTCGTCCATGGAGAAGACCATTGGCGCGGCCGGTTCCTGGACCTCCTCGCTACGCGACGACGACGCGAACCGGACTGCCCGGCGCGGCATTCTCGGCATGCGCGGCATTCGCGGTCGGTGCGTCCGCACAAACTCTCCCAGCCCGGAGGCGGCTTGCTCGATCTTCTCGCCCATGAAGTTGCCCACCCGCAGCACCGCGCTGCGAACCAACAGGGCAAAGCGCGCGAGCACCCGCGAAGGCGCGGCGCCGGTGAGCATGATGAAAATCCAGCCGCCAAACGCGGCCAGGATCACCGAGCTGCCTACCATGCCGAAGGCCTGCCTGGCCAGGGTGGAAAGAAAACCACCGACCCAGCCGCCGGCTTCGGCCGGCACTACCCCCTGCCGGTAAAGACCAAGGACCACGGCGCCCTCAAACAACAGGGCAACCGCACCCACCAGCCGCACCGGCGACACGGTGGCCGTCTGCCTTGCAAACAAGCCCACGGCACCGGCGACGAGCAGCGCGGGAAACAGGTAGCTGGCGTAGCCGAAACACTGCACCAGTGCGTGGGCCACGGTGTAGCCCACCACGCCCACCTGGTTGGCCGCGGGCAAATCGGGAGAGTAGGAGTAGAAACTCAGCGCCAGGGCAGCCCCGAGCGCCGAGCACAGTATTGCCTCCACCTCGTGTACGAGGCGTGACTCGGTCTTCCTGCTTTTTGCGGACCGTTTAGCCGCCACCAGTCATAACTCCCAGGTACAGGCCCAGGCTGCCTGCAATCATGCAGTATAGCGCAAAGGGCAGCAGCCTTCCCCTCCTGATGACACGCATCATTATTGCTATGGCCAGCCAGCCGGTCACGGCCGACGCGGCGACCCCTGCCAACACCGGCGTAAAGCTCGTATCAAGCAGGTTTACCAACTCGTCGAGCTTGAAAACTACCGCGCCCAGTATGGCCGGAATCGACAAAAGGAAGGCAAAACGGGCAGCCAGGTCGCGGTCGAGCCCTCGCCCCAGGCCGGCAGTCACCGTGGCCCCGGCTCGCGATATCCCCGGCAACACGGCCACCGCCTGCAGAGCGCCTATGACCAGAGCGTCCAGCGGCCGCATGGCATCGGCCCCCCTGGTCCCGGCCGGCAGCCTGGCGGCCCAGGCCAGCATGCAGCCTGTAATCAAGAGGCACAGGCCCACCACGGCCGGCGACGAAAATGCGGCCTCCACTTGCTCAGCAAACAGCAGGCCGACCACCACTATGGGCAAGGTGGCCAGGGCCAGCAGGCCCACCTGCCTCCGGTCGGTCGAATCTCCACCACCCAGCGACAACAGCAGGCGCAGCAGGTCAGCCCTGAAATACACCAGCACGGCAAACAGCGTGCCCACGTGCAGCATCACGTCCAGGGCCACGGGCGACTCGACAGAGCTGCCGAACAGGCGGCGGGCCAGCACCAGGTGCCCCGAACTCGACACCGGTAGAAACTCGGTCAATCCCTGCAGGATTCCCAGCAGTACTGCCTGCGCCATGTTCACCCTCTACCACCACGCGGGCTGTCCCGCTGCGCGATTTTATAACCGCCCGGTGATGGGAACAAGCCTGCTGCCACCAACAACGGTCTTCCTGCACAACTGAGCACAGCCATGTCATTGACAACGGGCAGGGCCGGCTCTAGCCTCCCACTAAGGCATCAGGAGGCCCTCCATGGCATCAGTAAACAAGGTAATTCTCATCGGAAATCTCGGGCAGGACCCCGAATTGCGCAACACTAACAGTGGCAAGGCCGTCACGACTATGCGTATGGCCACCACCGACGTGTGGACCGACCAGTCGGGAGAGCGGCAGGAACGCACCGAGTGGCACAGCGTGGTTGTGTGGGGACGGCAGGCTGAAAACTGCGTGCAATACCTCCAGAAAGGGCGTCCGGTATACGTGGAAGGCCGCCTGCAGACCCGCAAGTGGCAGGACAAGGAAGGAAACGACCGCTACTCTACCGAGATAGTAGCCGACCGCGTCCAGTTCCTGGGCGGACGCAGCGATGGCGACGCGCCGCGAGTCAGCTCGGGCAGCAAGGACGACGTGCCCAGCTTCCCGTCCCAGCCAGAAGCAGGCGCCGGCTCGGACGTGCCCTTCTAGGGCACACGGTTAGCTGTTAACCGGCCGGCTACTCCCAACCGGAGTCAGCGAAAGAAAAATAGCCGTCTCGGCCCACCACCACGTGGTCGAGCACCGGTATGCCCAGGATCTCACCGGCCCGCCTCAAGCGCGCCGTGATACGCCGGTCTTCGCTGCTGGGACTGGGATCGCCGCTGGGGTGATTGTGCATGAAAATCACTGCTGCGGCAGCTTCGCACACCGCTGGGCGAAATGCCTCGCGGGGATGAACCAACGAGGCCCCCAGCGAGCCCTCCGAGATCATTGCCTTGCGCAGCAGCCGGTTCTTGCTGTCGAGCAGCAGGCCGTAAAAACGCTCGCGCTTGAGCTCCGATAGCAACGGGCCGAAGTGTTCGAACACCTGCTCGGACGAGGTCAGGGCGCATCCCAGCTTGAGCTCGCGGGAATGGACCCGGCGGCCGATCTCCCAGGCAGCCTCGAACCTCGCGGCGCGCGCGTTGCCCACCCCCGGCACCGAGCAGAGCTCGGTCGTGCCCACACCAGAAAGCCTGCGCAGATCGCCGAACCTGGCGAGCAGTCCGCGCGCGAGCTCAAGAGCGTTGCCCGAACTTGCGTGGCCACTTCCCGCCAACAGTGCCAGTAGCTCGCCGTCGCTCAGCGCCGAGGCTCCTACCGCCCGCAGGCGTTCGCGCGGAGCCTCACCGTTGAGCCAGGTGTGTTTTGGAACCGCGTGCGACACCAGCGTAGACTAACCCCACTTGCCCCTGCCGCCAAGCAAAAACGCGTCAGCGCGGGACTTCAATTACAGCAAGGGCATCACGGTGGCGGCCGGACTGGAGTCGTCCTGGAGAGCAGAAACTCCTGGCTACCAGGAATCAGACACGCTGGTAGTGGCCGCTTCGCCCGCCGCTCTTCTCGAGCAGGCGGACCTCTCCGAGCACCATACCGCGGTCGACGGCCTTGCACATGTCGTAGACCGTAAGCCCCGCAACGGTGGCGGCAACCAGGGCCTCCATTTCGACCCCCGTGCGCCCGTTGACCACCGCCGTTGTCTGCAGGCACAGCACGCCGGGCCGTTCGGGGTCGGTCTCAAAATCAACCGAGACCGAATCGAGTCCGAGTTGGTGACACATGGGGATAAGCGTGTGGGTCTGCTTGGCCGCCATGATGCCGGCAGTGCGCGCAACCGCGAGCACGTCGCCCTTGGGCAGATCGCCCGCGAGTATGCGTTCGAGAGTGGAGGGCTGCATCTCCAGTTCGGCCGCGGCCACGGCCTCGCGCCGGGTCGCTTCCTTGCCCGACACGTCGACCATGCGTACGCGACCCTTCTCATCTGTGTGACTGAACTCTTTCAACCCACGCTCGCCCGCTTGCAAACCGCCGCCAAACTTCATACATCGACCGCGACCCTGCCGCCAGCACACGGACTTGAACACGGCCGACAATACACGGAAAAGAACTGCACATGGCTACACAACACAGCAAGGTAATCATCCTCGGATCCGGCCCGGCGGGACTCACGGCCGCCATATATGCTGCCCGCGCCGACCTCGCGCCGTTGGTAGTAGAGGGCAGCCAGCCCGGCGGTCAACTGACGATAACCACCGACGTAGAAAACTACCCGGGGTTTCCCGAAGGGGTGATGGGGCCGGACATGATGGTGAAGTTTCGCGACCAGGCGGCACGCTTCGGCACCGAGTTCGCTACCGGCGACATCGAGTCGGTGGACCTGTCCCGGCGACCGTTCACGCTCAACTCGCCCGACGTCACCTTTACCTGTGACGCGCTGGTGGTCGCCACCGGGGCGACCGCTCGCTTGCTCGGGCTCGAGTCCGAAACGCGGCTCATGGGTTACGGCGTGTCTGCCTGCGCCACCTGCGACGGCTTTTTCTTCAGGGATCGCAAGGTGCTGGTCATCGGCGGCGGTGATTCGGCCATGGAAGAAGCCACCTTCCTGTCCAAGTTTGCCAGCTCGGTGACCGTGGTGCACCGCCGCGAAGGGTTCCGTGCGTCGCAGATCATGCTCGAACGGGCCCAGGTCAATCCGAAGATAGACTTCCTTCTCAACCGAACCATAGACGAGATCCACGGCGACGTGGCCGAGGGCGGCGTCACGGCAGTGACCCTGCGCGACACCAGTGACGGCGCCAGCGCCGACTCAACCGAACGCGTGGACTGCGACGGGGTCTTCATGGCCATAGGGCATTTGCCCAACACGGGGTTGTTTGACGGCCAGTTGGACACCGACGAGAAGGGCTACGTCACCACCCGGCCCGACTCGACCTACACCAGCATTGAAGGCGTGTTTGCCTGCGGTGACGTGCGCGACAGCGTGTATCGGCAGGCCATCACCGCAGCGGGAAGCGGTTGCGAGGCCGCCATGGACGCCGAACGCTGGCTGGCCGAACAGGAGTAGCCGGCACCCGTACCCGCCCGGCTGGTTACTCGTCGTGTTGCTTGCGCATGGCTTCGGAGAATTCCTCGGGCGGCTGGCGCAGCAGGCGTAACGCTTCTTCTTCGCTCATGGCAAAGCCTTCGGCCTTGGTCGTGGCGCAGAACTCCACCGCTATGCCACTGGGGTCGACCGTGTAGATGGAGCGGCACCAGCCGTGGTCAAATTCTACCAGGGGCTCAACGCCGTTTTCCTCAAAGCGCTTCTTGAGCTCGAGCAGGCTTTGCTCGTTTTCAACTCGAAAGGCAACGTGGTTGGCCCAGGGCGGCAGGCCCACGGTCCTGGACAAGTCGGTCGCGTAGTCGTCCTTTTCGCCCACGCCGTTGAGCTCAAAGAAGCCCAGCGAGGCACCCCCACCCATGTCGAAAAAGAAATGGCGAAACCACCCCTCGCCGCTCAGATGGTTTTCTACGTGGACCAGCGGCATGCCGAGTTTCTCGACGTAGAACTCTCGCGTGGCCTCCGGGTCCCTGGTGACGAAAGCGACGTGATGCAGTCCGGTTGTGGTAGTCAATCCTTGATCCCCCCTGGCCTGACGAAAGTTACCCCGCCTGCCGACATGAATCCAAGGGCGGGGTAACAGCCCCACCCGTCAGGCACTTACGACACCCTTACGACAACGCCGCGCTCTGCGATATAGCGCTTGCACTCGGCTATCGAGTACTCACCGTAATGAAAGATCGACGCGGCCAGCACCGCGTCGGCGCCACCTGTGGTCAGGCCCTCGAGCAGGTGCCCGGGGCCACCCACCCCGCCCGAGGCTATGACCGGCACGCCCACCGCGTCGGCCACCGCGCGGGTAAGCTCAAGATCGTATCCATCGCGCGTACCGTCGCGGTCCATACTGGTGAGCAGTACCTCGCCGGCCCCCAGTTCTTCCATGCGGCGGCACCAGGCAACGGCGTCGATGCCGGTGGGGCGGCGACCGCCGTGGGTGTAGATTTCCCAGCCGTCGTTGCCTGTCTTGTCCACCAGCAACTCGGGCCAGGTCCCGGCCCAAACCGGTGCCCCATCCACGCCGCCACCGTCCTCGGCAAGCTCTAGGTGCTGGTCTCGCCTGCGCGCGTCGACGGCCACCACCACGCACTGGCTACCGTACACACGGGCAGCCTCGCCCACGAAATCGGGGTTGATGACAGCGGCCGTGTTGATCGAGACCTTGTCGGCACCGGCCCGCAACAGCGCGCCCAGGTCTTCGACCACGCGCACGCCGCCTCCCACGGTCAACGGCATGAAAGCCTGCTCTGCGGTGCGCGACACCACGTCGAGCATGATGTCGCGTTTTTCGTGGCTGGCGGTTATGTCGAGAAACGTGAGCTCATCGGCACCCTCGGCGTCGTAGCGCATGGCGCACTCCACCGGGTCGCCGGCGTCGCGCAGGTCAACAAAATTGACTCCCTTCACGACACGGCCGTCCTTGACGTCGAGGCAGGGTATTATGCGCTTGGCCAGCATAGGGTATTGGTACTCGCGGCCGGTATCAGCCGGCGGCCTCCGTCAGTTTGGCCAGAGTAACTGCGCCGTCGTACAACGCGCGCCCGACCACCACACCCTCTATGCCGCTGTCGGCGACCTCCCGGAGGCGCTCAACGTCGGCCACGCCGTGCACACCACCCGATGCCAGCACGGGCACGGTTACCGACCGCGCCAGTCGCGCGGTGGCCTCCGCATTGACGCCGTCGCCGGTTCCGTCACGGTCGATGTCGGTGTAAACGATGCCGGCCGCACCGGCGTCCTGCATGGCCATGGCCAGCTCGAGCGCGTCGCGACCGCCGTCGTTGAGCCAACCGTCGACCGCCACGCGACCCGAGCGAGCGTCGATCCCAACCCACACCCGGCCCGGCCATCGGCGCGCAGCCTGCTCAACGATGTCGGGATCACGGACAGCCACCGTGCCCAGTATGACCCGCCCCACGCCGGCCGCCAGCCAGCGCTCCACCGTAACCAGGTCGCGTATGCCACCGCCAAGTTCGGTAATAAAATCGTCGCCCGCGCCTGCGGCCACCGCCAGTATGGCTTCTACCGCCCGCTGGTTGTCATCTCCCCCACCGCGGGCACCATCAAGATCAACCAGGTGCAGGGCTCGCGCGCCCTCGTCTATCCAACGTTGGGCCATCGCCGCCGGGTCGTCGGAAAAAATGGTCTCTTGCTCGTAGTCGCCCCTGAGCAGGCGCACGCAATGCCCAGCGCGTATGTCGATGGCCGGTAGTACCAGCACGTCAGGCCTCCTCACCGGCGCGGGCTACGAAATTGGCCAGCAGCCGCAGCCCGGCCGACTGACTTTTTTCGGGGTGAAACTGGGTCGCGAGCAGGTTGTCGCGCGCCGCGACGGCAACGAAACTACCGCCGTAGTCACAAGCAGCAGCCACCACCTGCTCGTCGTCGCTGATCACGCGGTAGCTGTGCACGAAGTAAAATCGCTCGTTGTCGGCTATGCCTTCAAAGTAAGGCGAAGCACCGCGCAGCTTGATCTCGTTCCAACCCATGTGCGGCACCTTGAGCTCCCGGGGCAGACCCTCGAAGCGGCTCACGTGGCCCGGCAGCAGGCCCAGCCCCTCTACCCGGCCGAACTCGTCGCTGTGATCAAAGAGGATCTGCATGCCCACGCATATGCCCAGGAAAGGCTTGCCCGAGGTCGCCGCCCGGCACACGGCCTCGCGCAGCCCGGCCTCCTCGAGATTGCCCATACAACGAGCAAACGCTCCCACGCCGGGCAGCACCACCGCCTGGGCGTCGGCCAGATCCGAAGCGCTCGAGGTCACGCGCACGCGCGCACCTACCTTCTCCAGCGCCTTGGCAACGCTGCGCAGGTTGCCGACGCCGTAGTCGACGACCGCTATCACCCGCCGGTCATCCCCGTAATCGGCCCTTGGTCGAAGGCACGCCCTTTACCCTGGGGTCGCGCGTGCAGGCCTGCCCCAACGCTCTCGCGAGCGCCTTGAAGGTGGCCTCGATCAGGTGGTGGGCGTTGCGACCGTAGCGCTTGTTAATGTGGAGGTTCATGCGGGCCTCGTTCATCAGCGCCTGCATGAAGTCGTTGACGAGATCGACCTCGAAGTCGCCCACACGGTGCTGGCGTATCTTCAAGTCGTAGACCATGAAGGGCCGACCGCCTAGATCGACGGTGACCGCCACCAGTGCCTCGTCCAGTGGAATTTCGGCGTGGCCGTAGCGCACGATACCGGCCCTGTCACCCAGGGCCTTGTCGATGGCCTGGCCCAACGCCAGGCCCACGTCTTCGACGGTGTGGTGAGCGTCGACGTGCAGATCGCCCGTAGCCTTGACCTTGAGGTCGAGCAGGCTGTGCCGTGACAGCGAGTCGAGCATGTGGTCAAGAAACGGTACTCCGGTATCGACAGAGGCCTTGCCGCTGCCGTCAAGCACGAGGTCAACGTTGATGCTGGTCTCACCGGTCTGTCGCTTTACCTTTGCCCGGCGGATACCTGTCTTTCGACTGCTGGTCGCCACTTACCTTCCTCCCTTGCGGCCGCTGCCCGACCGCTGTTTTTTCTTCGCCGCCGGCTTCTTCGCCGGCGGTTTCTTCTTTGCTACCGGTTTCTCGCCGATATCGTCCAGGCGCAGGCGAACCGCGGCGGCGTGGGCCGGCAATCCCTCGGCCTCGGCCAGGCGCAGCACCGTGGGGCCTATCGCGCGCACGCCACCCACGCCCATGTCAATAATACTGCTGCGCTTGACGAAATCATACACTCCCAGGGGCGAAGCAAAGCGCGCCGAACCGCCGGTGGGCAGCACGTGGTTGGGACCGGCCGCGTAGTCGCCGAAGGGCTCGCTGCTCATGGCACCGAGAAATATCGCCCCCGCGTTGCGTAGTCCGTCCAGCAACTCGCGCGGGGCGGCTGTCATCACCTCGAGGTGCTCGGGAGCGATCTCGTTGGCCAACTCCACGGCCCGTGCGAGTGATTTGACCACCAGTATGCTGCCGTACTTCTTCAACGACGCCGCGGCGATTGTGCGACGCTCCAGCCCGGCGAGCTGGCTTTCCAGCTGCTTCGCCACGGCAGCAGCCGTACGCCGGCTGCTGGTGATACACACAGAGGCGGCCAAGGGGTCGTGCTCGGCCTGGGCCAGCATGTCAGCCGCCACGTAGTCGGCACGCGCGCTGCCGTCGGCTATGATCAGCACCTCGGTGGGTCCGGCGATCATGTCGATGTCGACCTGGCCGAAGAGCAGACGCTTGGCCGTAGCCACGTAGATGTTGCCCGGGCCCACAATCTTGTCCACGCGCGCGATGCTGTCGGTGCCGAGCGCCAGCGCAGCGATGGCCTGGGCCCCGCCCACGCGAAAGACGCGATCGACGCCGGCTATGGCAGCCGCCGCGAGCACGGACGGCTCCACCTTGCCCCCTGGCCCCGGCGGGGTGGCCATGACCACCTCGTCCACGCCCGCCACGCGGGCCGGCACCACGTTCATCAACACAGTAGACGGGTAAGCAGCACGGCCACCGGGCGCGTAGACTCCCACGCGGGCCAGCGGCAGCACGCGAACCGAGTTGCGGGTGTCGCCCTCGCGCAGCTCGTAGCCACGGGCCATCTGCGGCTTGTGAAACGCCACTATGCGGCGGTGGGCCGCACGCAGGGCCGCACGCAGCGAGGCCGGCAGCGACGCCAGTGCCTCGGCGATCTCGTCGCGCCCGACCTCGAAACCGTCGGCGGTCAACGTCACGCCGTCAAACTTCCTGGTGTAGCGAGCCACAGCGCGATCGCCGTCGCGGCGCACGCCGGCGATGATGGCCACCACGTCGCGCTCCACCGACCCGCCCTGCGCGTGCCGGCCTTCGAGCAGGCGCAGGCGTTTTGTGGCAGCAGCGCTTCCGTCTATCAGCGGTTCAATAATCATTGTCGCTCCGTTTCAGTGCCCGTTTCAATACGGCCCTTCCATGTCCACGCGCTCAACGTCGGCACCCAGGCTTCTCAGCTTTTCTTCTATACGCTCGTAGCCACGGTCCAAGTGGTAGACCCTGAGCACGTCGGTCTGGTAGTCGCCGGCCAGCCCTGCGAGCACCATGCTCACGCTGGCCCTGAGATCGGTGGCCATCACCGCCGCCCCGCTCAGGCTCACCCGACCTCTGACCAGCGCGCTGTTGCCCGACAGCGTGATGTCGGCACCCATGCGCTGCAGCTCACTGACGTGCATGAAGCGGTTCTCAAAGATGTTCTCGGTCACGATCGCCTCGCCGTCGGCCAGGCACATGAGCGCCATGAACTGGGCCTGCAGGTCGGTGGCAAAACCGGGGTGCGGCGCTGTGGCCACGTTTACCGCCGAGGGCCGCTTATCGCAGCGCGCAGTCATACCGTCGCCGTTATCACGCAGCACTACACCGGCGCTTTCCAGCGCCGTTACGAGTTCGCGCAGGTCGTCCGCGCGCGCGCCTTTCACCGTTATTTCGCCCCTTGTCATCGCCGCCGCTATCAGGAAGGTACCGGCCTCTATTCGGTCGGGTATAACCCGGTGAGCCATGCCCCCCAGCCGCTCCACGCCCTCGATCTCTACTACCGACGAACCAGCGCCCGATATGTTCGCGCCCATTTTCTGGAGCGCACGGGCCAGGTCAACGACCTCGGGTTCGCGCGCGGCGTTTTCCAGGCGTGTGCTACCACGCGCAAGGCTGGCAGCCATGAGCAGGTTCTCGGTGGCGCCCACCGAGGGTTTCTCCAGTATTATGTGTGCGCCCTTGAGCCCATCGACCGAAGCCTCCTCGTAGCCGAGCACGGTTTCTATGCGCGCACCCATCAGCCGCAAGGCCGACAGGTGCACATCCACCGGCCGGGCGCCTATGGCGCAGCCGCCGGGCATCGACACGCGCGCGCGACCGAAGCGGGCCAGCAGCGGGCCCAGCACGAGGAACGACGCTCGCATGGTACGCACCAGGTCGTAGGGGGCCTCCCACTGGTCGACTCCCGAGCAGTTGATGGTCATGCTCGAGGGGTCGTGGCGCTCAACGCTCGCGCCCAGGCGCTCGAGCAGGCGCGCAGCCGTGCGTATGTCGGCCACGTCGGGCAAGCCCGTGAGGTGACAGTCGTCGTCGCTGAGCAGGCAGGCAAACAGCAGCGGCAGCGCCGCGTTCTTGGAACCCGCCACCTCCACGCTGCCCTTGAGCCTGCGCCCTCCCTGTATGCGTATCATGTCCACGCGATCGCTCTTCAGCCGGGTCTCGAGCCCGTTACCACCCTCTCGCGGCCCGCGAGATCGCGCTTGAGCTGGACGTCGCGCCAGCCGCCGGCCTCAAAGCGTTCTACCACCTGCCGCCACTGGCTGCCCACTTCTACCATCAGCTGCCCGTCGCTTTTGAGGTAAGCAGGCGCCTCGTCTACCAGGCGACCGACCACCGACATGCCGTCGTCACCACCGACCAGCGCCGTCATGGGCTCCCACTGTCGTACTTCGGGCTGCAAGCCGCTGTACTCCTCGCTTGTAACGTAAGGTGGGTTGCTCAGCAGCAGGTCAAAGGGTTGGCTGTCTTCGGCCACGGCGGCAAAAAGATCGCCGCGGCAGAACTCTATCCTGTCTGCCACCGAATGGGCCTGGGCGTTCACGGGCGCCAGTTCGAGCACCGAGGCTGACGTGTCGGTTGCAAGAACCTGGAGGTCGGCTATTTCGCTGGCAACAGATATGGCGATGGCCCCCGAGCCGGTGCCCAGGTCGAGCAGGCGGGCACCGGGATCGCGGGCTCTCAAGAACTCCACGGCCAGTTCCACCAGCAGCTCGGTCTCGGGCCGGGGAATGAGCACGCGCCGGTCGACGCGAAAATCCAGCGACCAGAATTCACGCGAGCCCACTATGTAGTGTACCGGCTCGCGGCCGGCGCGACGTTTGACCATGTTGCGGTAGCGTCCCACCTCGTCGGTGGCCAGCGGGCGCTCGTGGTTGGTGTAGAGCTCCACCCGCGTCATGCCCAGAACCGTGGCCAGCATGATCTCGGCGTCTATACGCGGACTCTCTATGCCCTTGCCCTCCAGGAACTCGGTGGTAACCACGAGGTACTCGCCAAGCAGCCTGGGTGGCGCCGCACTCTTGCCAGTGGCGCCAGCCCCGCTCACGAGCCGTCCCCGGCCACCAGTCGCGCAGCCTGCTCGGCGGCGGCCAGGGCATCGACGACTTCGTCGATCTCACCGTCGAGAAAAGCTTCGAGGTTATGCACGGTCAGTCCGATGCGGTGGTCGCTGATGCGGCCCTGGGGAAAATTGTAGGTGCGCACCCTCTCCGAACGATCACCGCTGCCCACCATGGCGCGGCGGTCGGCGGCCTGCTCCTGATGGCGCTTCTGCTGCTCGAGGTCGAACAGGCGGGCCAGGAGTATCTTCATGGCTCGGGCCTTGTTCTTGTGCTGCGATTTTTCGTCCTGGCAGGTCACCACCAGGCCGGTGGGCTCGTGCGTGAGCCGCACCGCCGAGTCGGTAGTGTTGACTGACTGCCCGCCGGGGCCAGAGGAACGGTATACATCCACGCGTATGTCGTTGTCGGCCACCTTGAGGTCCAGCGGTTCAGCCTCGGGCAGCACCGCCACGGTTACGGCCGAGGTATGTATACGCCCCTGAGACTCGGTTTCGGGTACCCTCTGCACTCGGTGCACGCCCGCCTCGCGGCGCAGGCAACCGTAGGCGTCACGACCCAGCACGTTGACCACGGCTTCTTTTATGCCGCCCTTGGAACCGGCGTTGGCCGACAATGATTCGACCTTCCAGCCGCGGCGCTCGGCGTAACGCGCGTACATTCTCAACAGGTCACCGGCAAACAGGGCCGCCTCGTCACCGCCGGTACCGGCACGTACCTCGAGCACGGCGTTGCGCCGGTCGACCGGGTCGCTGGGCACGAGCAGGACCTTTATGCGCGCCTCGACGTCCTCTACCAGAGCGCCCAGGCGCTCAATCTCCTCGCTGGCCATGGCGGCCAGGTCAGCGTCGGCGTCACCAGCCAGCACCGCGGTTGCTTCGAGCTCAAGGGCTGCGCCGCTGCGTTGTCGCGACAGCTCCACCAGCTCGCGCAGCTCGGCGTGCTCGCGGGAAAGATCAGTGTAACGGGCGCGGTCCTGCACCACCTCGGGCGAGGCGAGCAGCTGCTCCAGTTCGTCGAAGCGGTCCTCGATGGCTTTGAGCCGATCGAACATGGCGGGTCGTGCACCCCGGCCCGGCGGGCAGGGTTACTTCTTATCCATGCCGTAACGACGGCGGAAGCGCTCAACGCGACCCGCCGTATCGACGATCTTCTGCTGACCGGTGTAGAAGGGGTGGCAGGCCGAGCATATTTCGACGTGGATCTTGTCGATCGTTGAGCGGGTCATAAAAGTGTTGCCACAGGCGCAAGCCACCTCTACCTCGTTGTACTCGGGATGTATTTCAGCCTTCACCGTCATCTTCTCCGTAAAACTGGGCCGCCGAGGCCACCCCAAGGGCGGACCCGGTGCTCGTGCATGACCGGGCATTTATACCTGTACGCCCGTGATTGGCAAGGCGGGGCTTCAGCGCACGCGAGCGACGGCCTGCTGCCAGCCCTCGTACAGCTCCCGGCGACGGGCCGGCTTCATGGAAGGCCTGAACACGCGGTCGGTGCTGCGCGCAGCCTCTATATCGGCCGCCCCCTTCCACACGCCCGTTGCGCGGCCCGCGAGGAAGGCCGCCCCTACTGCCGTGGTCTCGACCACCTTGGGCCTGTCCACCGAGCTACCGAGCAGGTCGGCCTGGAACTGCATGAGGAAATCATTGGTAGCCGCGCCGCCGTCAACGCGTAGTACCCTGGGTTTGCGACCGGCGTCGGCCGCCATGGCGTCGGCGAGATCGCGCGACTGGTAGGCCAGCGACTCGAGCGTGGCGCGGATAACATGGTCGGCAGTGACACCGCGGGTGAGTCCCACCAGCGCCCCGCGCGCGTCGGGATCCCAGTAGGGCGCGCCCAGCCCGGCAAAGGCGGGCACCAGGTAGGTGCCCAGTGTTGAATCCACGCGGCGGGCCGCGGCCTCCGAGTCGGCCGCGTTCTTCAAAAGGCCCAGCCCGTCCCTGAGCCACTGCACGGCCGCGCCGGCTATGAACACCGAGCCCTCCAGCGCGTAGGCCGGGCCACCGTCGGGTGCACAAGCCATGGTGGTCAGCAACCGGTTGCGCGAGATCACCGGCTTGTCGCCAGTGTACATGAGCATGAAGCAGCCCGTGCCATAAGTGTTTTTGATCATGCCCGGACGAAAGCAGGCCTGCCCGTACAGCGCAGCCTGCTGGTCGCCGGCCACGCCCGCTATGGGTATCTCGGCGCCCGAGAGTACCGTCGTGCCGAACACGCCCGAGGACGGGTGCACCTCGGGCAGCATCTCCATGGGCACGCCCAGCGCCCGGCAAAGGGTGGCGTCCCAGCTACGGCGACGGATGTTGAAAAGCATGGTGCGCGAAGCGTTGGTGTAATCGGTGGCGTGCACGCGGCCGCCCGTGAGCTTGTAGATCAGCCAGGAATCGATGGTGCCGAAGGCCAGTTCGCCGCGCTCGGCCCTGCGCCGCGCGCCCCTTACGTGATCGAGTATCCACGCAACCTTGCTGCCCGAAAAGTAAGGGTCGAGCACCAGGCCTGTTCGTTTTCTGACCTCGGGCAGCAGTCCGTCGGCCTCAAGGCGACGGCAGTGGTCGGCCGTGCGCCGGTCCTGCCAGACAATGGCGCGGTGAATGGGCTCGCCCGTGCTGCGATCCCACACCACGGTTGTCTCGCGCTGGTTGGTTATGCCTATGGCCGCCAGCGAGGAGGGCTTGATGTCGGCCTTGCGACAGGCGCGGGCCAGCAGGCCTCGGGTAACCTTCCATATCTGTTCGGCGTCGTGCTCCACCCAGGCGGGGCGTGGGTAGTGCTGGGTGAACTCCGAGTACACGCGCGAGCGCACGCGTCCGCCCTGGTCGAACACCATCACGGTAGAACCCGTGGTTCCCTGGTCTATGGCCATTACAAATCGCGACATTGCTTGTCCTCCAGCTGCCGGGCGCCCGGAACGTGGTTTATCAGCCGCGCGATAAACCACAAGCGGGCAATGCCGCCCATGCACGGGGCCCGATTGCAGGGCGCGCCCGGGTCTACTAATGACAACGGGTGGCCGCGCGCTTTGTATACCTCACGGGCAAGGGAGGCTGCGGCAAGACCCTGCTGGCCGAGCTGCTGGCCGAGGGTGCTCGGCGCCGCGGCCTGCCGGTACTCAGGCTGTCGCTCGACGACCGGGATGAAACCGGCAGTGTCGACGGCGAGCCACGCAAGCCTACCCCGACCGGCACTCTTGTGCTCGACCGCCGCACGGCCCTGCGCAACCTCCTGGCGTCACTGTTTCGCCTGGGGTTTATCGCCGATCGCCTCCTCGACAGCAGCAGCTTCAGGGCCGTGGCAGAGGCCGCCCCCGGGGTTACCGAGCTGGTCACCCTGGCGTGGATAGAGCAGGTTGGTTCGCGCCTGGTCAAGGGCCTGGTCGTTGTCGACGGGCCGTCTTCGGGCCACGCGGTGGCCCTGTTGCGATCGCCGCAGACGGTGCTGGGCCTGGCCTCCTCGGGCGCCATTGCCGGGGCGGCGCACAATCTCGAACAGCTGCTCACCGACCCCCGGCGCTTCAGGTCGTTGGTGGTGAGCACGCCCGAAGATTTCTCGCTCAACGAGTCACAGTTGCTGAGTACCGAACTGGCCGAACTGGGCGTGGCCGCCCTGCCCCCGGTACTCAACGCTGTTTACCCACTGCACGCCGACCCGGCACAACTCGCGTGGCTCGAGCAGGCAGCCAACGACGACCAGACGCTCGTGGGCGCGCGCTGGCACCAGCAGCGCGCCCGGCGTCACGCCAGCGTAATTGAACAACTCGAGAGCGCCGACCGCAACGCCATTGTCATCCCCTTTCTATTTGGTGGTAACGGTCAGCAGCCCGGCCATGAACGGATGGCCGCCGCCGAGCGACTCAGCGGACGGGTGCTGGGGGCGTTCTCGTGAGCGTAGCCGCCCCCGGGACAGCCCCACCGAGTCTGCTGGTGTTCGCCGGTGAGGGTGGCGTGGGCAAAACCACGCTGGCTGCCGCCACGGCCTTGAAGGCCAGCCTCTCGGGCCTGCGCGTGGCCGTGATGACCATAGACCCGGCCCCACGCCTGGCCGACGCGCTGGGGTTGGACCGACTGGACGACGAGCCACTGCTGGTAGCTAACCCCGAGCCCGGCAGCGACAACGCCGGCTCGCTGCACGCCCTGCGCCTGGACACCACCGGCACCTTTGACCGCATGGTCGATCGCCTCGCTGACGACAACACGGTGGCCGAGCGCATCAAGGCCAACCCCATTTACCAAGCCGTGGCCGCGTCCACCGGTAGCTCGGCACCGTACATGGCGTTTCAACGGCTGCACGAGCTGGCCGAAAGCGGTCGTTGGGATCTCATTGTCGTCGACACGCCACCCGCCCTGCACGCCGAAGAACTGTTGTCGGCACCCTCGCGCCTGGCCGGGCTGCTCAACACGCGAGCAGTGGCACTGCTGGTAGACCCGGCGCGCGCGGCGGCCGGACACGGTACCCGCCTTGCCAGGGCAACGGCGACCTTGCTGCTGGGCATGGTGGAGCGCGTGACCGGAGCTGGGCTGGTCGGGCAGGTGTCGAGCTTCGTGGCCGACTTCGCACGGCTGATAGAAAGCATGGTCGAGCGTTCGCGAGACGTAGAAGCCATGTTGGCGGCACCGACGAGCTGCTTCGTGCTGGTGAGCAGGGCGTGTGCTGCTTCGAACCACGCCGGGCTGGCCCTGAGAGGCGAACTCCTGGGGCGCGGGTTTGCCGTGGCACCCATGGTCACTAACAGGCTCACGCCGCGACCCGCTACCGTCGTTGCCGCCGGAGAATCCAAAGCCGACCTCCCGGCCGACGCGCCACCGGGCTGCCGCGAGTTGCTCGATCGTATCAACTCCGAACTAAAGCAGTTGCACGAAACCGAAACGGTGGCGATAGCTGAGCTTGAAGATGCCAGCCAGGGCGCGGTGCTGCGCGTACATGACCTGGCCGGTGAAGCCGGCTCGCTCGAAGACCTGGGCCTGCTGGCCGCCGAACTCACGGAGCTCGGCGAGCTGCTTGCGACCGCCGTCCGTAGTGGGCCTCAGGAATACAGTGGGTCGCTGGACTAAGTGCCCGCGACAGGCCGCTTAAGAGCCCTGGCTCTTTCTGGTGCGAGCCTTGCTCGGCCGCTTGGCCGCACCCTTCTTAGCTTTCGAGGCTGGCTTCGCAGGCGCCTTGGCGCTCCCGCCTGAAGCTGCAAGCGATTTGCTCAGATCATCGAGCTTGCGGTTTAGATTGCGCAGGCTGCCCTGCACCGTGTCGAGCTTGTTCTGCAGCTTACGGTAGTCGCTGCGCGACGGCAGGTTGGCCATCGACAGCAAGGTATCGAGGTTGCGATCCACGCTGGCGCGGGTCTTAGCCGCCCCCTTGGCGGCACCCTCTATGACCGAATCGATCGTTTCGCGACCCATGAGGCCACGGACTTCGCCCAGAAGGCTTCCCAATCTTTTTTCAAAGTTACCAGCGTCCATAATATCCCCTTGGCCACGCGCTTACACCGCCGCAGTTGGTTGGTTAAGTATAGCCTCCCCCCCAAGGGGGGCAAACCCGGCCTGTCGACTTGCCCCGTGGGGCGGCTGCTGCTAACTGTCCCTGCTGTCGCCAGCCCGTGCGCGAGGACGACAAACCCACCGCGAAGGAGTCCTGATGATCAGCCGAATCCTCAAAACTATGACCCTGTCGATGCTGGCCTGCGGCCTGCTCGCGATCACGCCCGCGCTGACCGATGCAGCCGGACAAGCACAGTACTTTCGCACCGACACGCCCCAGTTTCGCGCCAGCGCCACGCTGGGCAAGCAGATGTTCGAGGCCTACCAGTGTGCCCTTTGCCACGCTACGCGCGAAGGCGAGCCGCTCACCGACGACATCATCGCCCCCAACCTCATCCTGGCCAAGCACCGGCTTCGCCCCGAGTGGATGCTGCAGTGGCTCATAGACCCGCAGAGCCTGCAGCCGGGTACCAAGATGCCCAACTTTTTCAGCTTCAACGAAGACGACGACTGGAACCCGATCTACTCCGACGCCGACGCCCACGAGCAGTACCGCATCATCGTCGCCCTGCGCGACTACATGATGGTGCTGGGCACCGGCTACGACTTCAACGAATAAGCCTGCGTGGCTCGCTTGAGGCCAGCCGGCTTCAGGAGATTTAGGCAAGCAGCCGGCGAGCGGTCTGTATCCCGCCAGCTCATCATTCGGACCCGGACTCCAACATGACAGTGGCAACGGCCATCGAGCGCTCGTGGGCCAGCGACAAGTGCGTGCGACCTACGCCCAGCTCCAGGGCCACCTCGGCCACGCGACCAGACAACTGCAGGCATGGCGCGCCCGCGGGCGAGTGAACCACGTCGATGTCCTGCCAGGGAAAACCCCAGGCCGGCCCGCCACAGCTTCCCAACGCCTTGAGCAGTGCCTCCTTGGCGGCAAAACGCGCGGCGTAAGCCTGTTCGGCGCGCGAGCAACCATCAGCGTAGTGGCGCTCGCCGTGGGTGAACACGCGCTGCTTGAAGCGCTCACCGCGCGGGCCGTTCGCCAGGATCACGCGCACGCGCTCCACGTCGACCAGGTCCACGCCCGTGCCCAGCAGCGCGATCAGCAAGCCCCGCAGGTAACGCAACTGGTGACGTCGCAGGGTTCGGTCTCAAGGGCCGACTGCGAGCGCCGCCGCTCCAGCCAGAGATAATCTCGGTCTATGCCCTGGTCGATGAAGTCCCAGGGCAGCAGTTCACCGGCGCCGTACTCGCGGGTGACGTAGTCGTCGGGGTTGATCGCGCAATCGTTGCCGCCGGCATCATTGCCGCTGCGCGCCTCGCGACTCATCTCTCGCAGGAGACCCCACCACTGACCCTTGTCGGCCCGCGCAAGCGTCTCAATGATGTCGGCCACGCGCCTGTCGCCACGCGACAGCAGCGTTTGCATGTAAGCCTCCCGCGGCGAGTCGGCGTCGACCTGCACGTTGTCAAGCCGACCCAGCGACCGACGCAGGCGCCGCAACACGTCCTTGAGCTGGGCCACCGGCATCATGGCGTCCCACTGGAAGGGCGTCCACGGCTTGGGCACGAAGGGGTTGATCGAGACCTTGACCGACCCCACGCGGCCATGCTCTCGACCAGCGCTAAGCAGGCGATCGCGTATGGTAGTGACCAGATCGACGATGGCCTGCCGGTCTTCTTCCTCTTCGCCCGGCAGACCCACCATGAAGTAGAGCTTGAGCGACTCCACGCCGTCGACAGCCAGCATGTCGGCCGCGCGCAGTATCTCGGCTTCGCTCAAATTCTTGTTGATGACCCGCCGCATGCGTTCCGAACCCGCCTCGGGGGCAACGGTGACCGAGCGCGTGCCGGCGCGGGCCAGGGCGGCGGCCAGGCCCGGCGTTATGACGTCGGCCTTGAGCGAAGACGGCGACACGCGCGCGCCCAGGTCGGCGATGTCCGAGCAGGTGCGAGTGATGCCGGGATGGCTTGCCATCTCGGCGCCCACCAGGCCAACCTCCCGGCTGTGCTCAAGCCCGGCCTTCGCATCAGCCAGCACCCTGCCGCTGTCGCGGTGACGCACCGGCCGGTACATGAAACCCGCAGCGCAGAAACGGCAACCCCACTCGCAGCCGCGGCTGGCCTCGACCAGGAACTTGTCGCCAAAAACAGCGTCCGGGGCAACCACCACCGTGCGCGCGCCGGCGTCGTCGAGATTTTTGACGTAGCGGCGCAGCACGGTCTCAGGCCTGCCCTCGTGCGCCCCCCGGTCGGCCAGTCGCCCATCGGTGCCGTACACGGGATCGCAGTCAGACGGCCGATAGGCACCGGCCACAGACGAAAGCGCGTCGAGCACCGCCGCACCGCCTATGCCACGCCAGGATTCGGCCGACCGAAACGCCTCGACAAGCATCTCCTCGGCCTCGCCCAGCAGGAAGAGGTCCATGAAGGGAGCCATGGGCTCGGGGTTTAAAAAACACGCCGGGCCGCCGGCCATCAACAGAGGCCAGGCGCGGTCACTCTGATCGCGGGCCTGCCGGCGCGCGGGAATGCCGGCCGAATCCAGCATGGCAACCACCAGAGGGTAGTCGCTCTCAAACGACAGCGAGAACGCCAGTATATCGAAGTCGCCCGCCGCACGGCTTGATTCGTAGCTGAGAAGCGCCTGGCCGGGGTCGGGCTGGTAGGCGCGCTCGCATACCACGCCGGGGGTGGTGGCCAGTATGCGAAACACGGCTTGGAAGCCGAGGTTGGCCAGCGCCACCTCGCGCGGGCCCGGGTAGGCCAGGCACACCGATACAGCCCCCGAACTGTTGGGCTTGAATAGAAGTTTTTCCTCTGGGTTGCTCACCGGTTGGAGAGCCTATAGCCGGCAGCCCCCCTTTGGAAGCAGTCGCGGGCTGGCCACCCCGGCCCGGCAGGTCAGCGGTTGGGGCGTTGAGCCCGTTCCTTCCAGCGCCTGAGGTAGGCCGGGATGTCGAGCGAGCGCGATTCGCTGCGCGCGGGCGCCGCGCCCATGGCCGGTTCCGGGTCCAGCTCGAGCGCGACTTGGTGGTTTTGGGCCTGCTCCAGAGTGGCCTCGCCCTCGACCGGCTCCATGCTGAAGCCCGAATGCTGGTCAGGACCCGCCAGCTCGGCGTCGTCGGGCAGCACGGGAGCAGTGCCAGTGACGCCGTTGGCAAGCGAATTCAAGGGCTGGTCGGCCGAAGCCCGCGGGCCATCGACGGGAAGATTGACCATCATCTCGGCGCCCTCCTGCTCCTCGTCGGTGAGCGAATCGCCGAAGCCTGTGGCAATAACGGTTATGCTCACCTCGTCCTTGATGGTGGAGTCGTGCACCAGGCCGACGATGATGTTGGCGTCCTCGTGTACCTGTTCCTGCAGGAAGTCCACGGCCTCGTTCATTTCCTGCATGCCAAAATCGTCGCTTGCGGTGATGTTAACCAGCAGTCCGCTGGCGCCCGATATCGTGAGGTCTTCGAGCAGCGGGCTCGATACGGCGGCCGTAGCCGCGTCGAGTGCCCGGGTGTCGCCACTGCCGGTGCCCGCGCCCATCATGGCAAGACCCATCTCGGACATGATCGTTCTCACGTCGGCAAAGTCCACGTTGATGAGGCCGGCCTCGGTTATGATCTGCGAAATGCCCTTGACGGCCTGGAACAACACGTCGTCGGCGAGACCGAAGGCGTCGAGCGCGGTGGTGCCCCGCTGTGATATGTCGACCAGCCTCTGGTTGGGGATCACGATGAGCGTGTCCACGGCCGCGCGCATCTCGCGCACGCCTTCCTCGGCCTGTCTCTGTCTCTTTCGTCCCTCGAACTTGAACGGGCGCGTCACCACGCCGACGGTCAGGGTGCCCAGGTCGCGGGCTATGCGAGCTATGACCGGCGCTGCCCCGGTGCCCGTGCCACCGCCCATGCCGGCGGTAACGAATACCATGTCGGCACCCGAGACTTCTTCGCGGATGAGGTCTTCCTGTTCGAGGGCGGCCTTGCGGCCTATTTCAGGGTTGGCGCCGGCGCCCAGTCCCTTGGTCAGCTCGGCTCCGATCTGCACCTTGACCGGCGCCTGGCTGGTACCCAGCGCCTGCAGGTCGGTGTTAGCAACTATGAAGTGTATGCCGTTGAGCTGGCCCTGGATCATGGTGTTGGCCGCGTTACCGCCGCCGCCGCCCACGCCCACTACTACTATCCTGGCCTTACCCTCGTCGCCGTCCACCAACTCGATCATCCACCCCTCCTCCACTGCGGCCCGGCCGCCAACGAGATTCCACTACAAAAACTGCGCGCCGAGCGCGCTTGGAAGCATCAAGAATACACCACGGCGAGCCGCCGCGCGACTCCGCGGCAGTGCAAAGCTCAGAACAACTCGCGCCACTTGCGTTGCAGCCAGCGTGGCAGAAAGCGGGGTGTCGCACCGGCGTTTATAATATCGCCGCCCGGCAGGTCGTGTACCAACCCTATCACCGTGGCCCAGGACGGGTCGTCGACCTCCTCGGCCAGGCCACCCAGCTGCGCAGGTTCGCCCAGGCGCACGGGCAGGCGCAGCACCCTCGAGGCGACGTCGACTATGCCTGGCATCATCGAGCAACCGCCGGTCAGTACCACGCCCGAAGTCAGCTTCTCGCCCTGCCCGGCTTCTTCGAGGCGCTTGAGGACGCCCTCAAATATTTCTTCGAGCCGCGACTCCACGATGTCGGCCACCAGTGCCTTGCCCACCAGGCTGGGCGAGCGGCCGCCGACACCGGCCACTTCGATCTCCGAATCTGAATCGACCAGCATGGAATGCGCGCGACCGTGGCGTTTTTTCAGCGCCTCGGCCTCGCCCAGCGAAGTCTCAAGACAGTGGGCAAGATCGCGGGTTATATGATCGCCGGCAATGGTGCTCACCGAGCTGTGGGCGACCGAGCCGCCACGGTAGACAACCAGGTCGATCGTACCGGCACCCATGTCCATGAGCACCACGCCCAGGTCTTTCTCATCGTCCGAGAGCACGGCCTGGGCCGAGGCCAGCGAAGAGGCCACCACGTCTTCCACGCTCAGCCCGGCGCGGTTGCAGCACTTGAAGACGTTGGCCACCGCGGTCTCGGCACCACTTACAAGGTGAAGGTTGACCTCCAGCCGCACGCCGCTCATTCCTACCGGGTCGCTCACACCCGATTGGCCGTCGACCACGAAGTCGCGGCACAGTGTCTGTTGTATTTCCTGGTCGGGCGGAAGAGGCACGGCCTGGGCCGCCTCTATGACCCTGCGCGCGTCGCCGGCCGACACTTCGCCGTTGTCCACCGCCGCGACCCCGTGACTGTTGGTGCCACGCACGTGGTCGCCCGACAGCGACACCGACACCGAGCGCACCGAGGTGCCAGCCATGAGCTCGGCCTCGGACATGGCCACCGCGATAGCATCGGCCGTGGCCTCAACGTCGACCACGCGGCCAGCCGTTATACCGTTGGACAGCGCCGTACCCACGCCCAGCACGTCGACCGTACCACCCGGGCCACGCTCAGCTATGATCATGGCCACTTTCTGTGAGCCTATATCAAGGCCAGCAAATATCTGCGGAGTCTTAGCCACGACCGCCACCAATTCCCATGCCGGCAGAGCGACCGCTGGAGGCCAGCGTGGCCGACAAAGCCCGTATTTTACCGCCGCGGGCCTTCACTACCACGACACCGTCCATGGCCAGGTCTATGCGGCTCACCTGTTCGAGCCCTGCGCCCAACTCTCCGAGCACGCGCGACAGGCGATTCAAGCGCGCACCCGAATCACCGGGCAAGCCAAGCCTTATAGACACCGGGTAGCCGTCCAGGTAGAGCCACACTTCACCGTCAGCGTCCAGGTCCACCTGCGACAGCGGCAGCTCGCGGGCGTTGGCCTCGTGCACCACCGCCACGGCGGCCCTGAGCCGGTTTACCCTCGCGCCCCTGCTGTCGATGTCCTGCCAGCCGGTCACCCAGGGGATGTCGGGCAGCGCCGTGCGATCCACGCCGCGATACACGGCGCCGCTCTCGTCGACCAGCCACGGGCCACTGTCGAGCATGGTGGCGGCCACCGGTCGCTTGCGCAACACGCGCAGGCGCACCTCGGCCGGCAGCCGGCGTTCAAGTTCTACGCGTTCGACCCAGGTGTCAGACCCGAGCTCGCGAATGGCGCCATCAAGGTCGAGCCGCCACACGCTGGTGCCAGCGTAGAGTCCGGCGCGTGCAGCCAACCTGCGCGGGTCGGCCGCCTCAGAGTCACAACTCACTCTCACCGATTTCAATTTGAAGTAAGGATGATCGGCAAAGGCCGGCCACGCGAAGGCAGATATGATCCACAGGCTGACCGCCGTGCAGGCAACGAGTAGGCCGCCTCGCGCGGCTTTCTTGCGAGCTGCTTTTTCCCGCTTGGTCAGTTTTCGTTTACGCACCGCCACCGTCTTCACCGCTCACTTCGCTAACGCTCACTTCACCACTCGCCGAGCATGCGCACTTCGGGCTCCAGCCACACGCCGCTCCGCTCCCACACCGAGTCCTGAACCAGTTGCATCAAGCGGCGCACATCGTCGGCCCGGGCGTCGCCCAGGTTGACTATGAAGTTGGCGTGCTCGTCCGAAATCCGGGCCTCGCCCACCTGGGTGCCCTTGAGTCCCGCGCGCTCGATGAGGCGGCCGGCGTACTCGCCAGGGGGATTACGAAAAACAGAACCCGCGTTGGGATGGCCCACCGGTTGTTTCTTTCTCCGCTTCTTCTGCACCACTTCCACCGCGCTCCTCAGCCTTGACGTAGAAGAGCGTAACAACACGAATCCCACTGAGATTAGCACGCGGTCGGCGTGCAGCGCCAGCTTGCGGTAGGAGAACTGCAAGTCGGCTGTGCCAATCCTGCTCACCTGCCCCTCGCCATCGGCCACTTCGATCGATTGTATGGCCTCGCCCAGCTCGCCCCCGAAGGCGCCGGCGTTCATCAACGTGCCACCGCCCACCAGGCCAGGTATGCCCGCAGCAAACTCCAGTCCGCCGTAGCCTGCGTCCACGGTTTCGCGCACAAGTCGGGCCAGTTTCGTGGCCGCGCCGACCTCCACGGTGGCCTTCTCGCCGCCCTCGTCAGCCCAGCGGATGTAATCGAAGCCCTCGCCCAGCTTGATTACCAGGCCGCGCACCCCCTTGTCGGATACCAGCAGGTTGGTGCCACCGCCTATAAAGGTCACCGGAACGCCGGTGGCCGACGCCCGGCCCAGGGCCGCCGAAAGCGACCGCCGGTCATTGGGCGCAACGAAGAGATCGCCGGGACCGCCTATGCGCCAGGAGGTGAGCCGCGCCAGCGACCGCGACCTGTGGAATTCCACCTCGTCCTCGGCCAGCCCGAGGGCCAGGGCCTCGAGGCGTTCAGCGGCCGAGTCGAGCAAGGATCTCGGGACCCAGGCGCGTTATGTCACCGGCGCCCATGGTGATCACGAGGTCACCGGGACGGGACAGTTCGGCCACTCTGGGGGCAAGCGTGTCATCAAACGGAAGGTAGCTCACCGGCCCGTCGTGAAGCCGCCTGATGGCATCCACGAGTAGTTGGGCGCTGGCTTCTTCGAGCGGCTGTTCGCCGGCCGCGTAGATGTCGGTGACCACCACTTCGTCGGCGTCTTCAAAAGCAGCCGCAAAGTCCTTGAATAGGTCGGCCAGGCGGCTGTAGCGGTGGGGTTGAAAAACGGCCAGTACCCGCTGCGAGAAACCATCGCGGGCGGCGCCCAGGGTCGCTCGCAGCTCGGTGGGATGATGAGCGTAGTCGTCTATCACCGTCACGCCGTTGCACTCGCCCTTGACCTCGAAGCGTCGCATGACGCCTTCAAAGGCCGACAGGGCTTTACTGCAATCGGAAAAATCCATGCCCAGCTCAAGGGCCGTCGCCACCGAGGCCAGCGCGTTGAGCACCGAGTGACGGCCGGGCATGGCCAGCTCGACTGGGCCCAGGGCCACGCCGCGACGTATGACTTCGAACGAGGTCTTGAAGCCATCGCGCCTTACTTCTACCGCGCGCAGGTCGGCGTCGGCCGAAAATCCGTAGGTGACCACCCGCTTGCGAATGCGCGGGAGCATGCCGCGCACTTCGTCGCTGTCAACGCACAGTATGGCGCGGCCGTAAAACGGCACGCTGTTCACAAACTCCACGTAGGCGTCGACCAGTCGTTCCATGGTGCGGTAGTGGTTCATGTGCTCGCGGTCGATGTTGGTCACCACCGCTATCACCGGCTTGAGCGCCACGAAGCTGCCGTCGCTCTCGTCGGCCTCGGCCACCATGTAGCGCGAGGTTCCCAGCCTGGCGTTGCTGCCGCCCAGCGATTTCAGGCGACCGCCGATGACCAGCGTGGGGTCGTAGCCGCCCTCGCCCAGCACCGCCGCCATCAACGAGGTGGTGGTGGTCTTGCCGTGCGCGCCGGCCACCGCCACGCCGTATTTCAGACGCATGAGCTCGGCCAGCATCTCGGCGCGGCGTATCACAGGAACCCTGAGCGCGCGGGCCTCCACGACCTCGGGGTTGCCATCGTCGACGGCCGACGACACCACCACGACGTCTATGCCCATGTCGATTGAGTCGGCGCTGTGCCCGTAGACGATGCCCGCGCCCAGCTTCTCGAGCCGGCGCGTGACTTCGGTCGTACGCAGGTCGGAACCGGTCACGCGGTAGCCCAGGGTGAGCAGCACCTCGGCGATCCCGCTCATGCCTATACCCCCCACGCCCACAAGATGGATGTGTTCGTGCACGCCAGCATCCATGGCGGCACCGACGCCGGGAAACATGTGGTCCCAGGGTTGGTACTGCCGGCTGGATTGCGAGTTATCCATCAGGATGCGGCGAGGACCTCTTCGATAACTTTCAGCACCCTTTCTCCAGCCCCGGGCCGCGCCGACTTGCGGGCGGCTTGGACCATGGAGTCTAACCCGTCGTCTTCGCTTAGCAAGCCCAGCAGATGTTGCGCTGTTGCCGCTGCCGCGTGTTCGTCGTCGACAACCGTGATCGCGGCCCCCAGCTCCTCGAGCGCTGCCGCGTTGGCCGACTGGTGATCGTCGGCCGCCCAGGGATAGGGCAGCAACAACGAAGGAGTGGCCGTGGCCAGCAACTCGGCCACCGTGGTGGCACCCGCCCGGCACACCGCCACGCGCGCGCCCGAGTAGGCAGCCGCCATGTCCTCTATGAAGGGCACGACGCGGGCCTCGATGGATGCGGCCCGGTAGGCGGCGCGGGTCTCGTCCAGCCCGGTCTCGCCAGCCTGGTGCAGTATGGGCGGTAGCTTCACCCGCGACGAAATCGAGGCCAGGGCCGTGGTCACCGCCCGGTTCAGGCTCACCGCCCCCGCGCTGCCACCGAGCACCAGCAGCGTGTCTCCCCCGTCCGTCAACTCGGCGCCATCGGCCAGGTCGAGGCCCTCTCGCAGGGGATTACCCGTCCAGCTACAACGACCAACGGGAAACACGTCGGCGCTTTCTTCAAAGCTCGTGCACACTCTCGCGGCGGCACGCGCCAACAGCTTGTTGGTCAATCCCGGTTTGCGATTCTGCTCGAGCAGCACCACGGGCAGGCCAGCCAGGCGCGCACCCAGCACCCCTGCCGCAGAAGCGTAGCCGCCCAGGCCCAGCAGCACCCCGCAGCCCCTGCGCTTGAGTTCGCGGCGTGCGCCCAGTGCCGCGCCGGCCACGCTCAGCAGCGCGCCGGCGGCAGCACGGGGGCTGCGACCGGCCAACGGTTGCAGCGGTTGGCACACCAGTTCGAAGCCGGCCGGCTCGACCACCCGTGCTTCGATACCGCGTTCTGCACCGAGAAAAAAAATGGAGGCGTCCGGATGGCGCCTCCTCAACAAGCGGGCAACGGCCAGGCCGGGAAACAAGTGTCCGCCCGTACCTCCCCCGGCTATGGCAACGTTCATCTTTCGCGCAGCTCCCGCGAAAGCGACATCAGCACGCCCACGCAGGCCAGGCTGAAAAGCATCGACGAACCACCGTAGCTCACGAACGGCAACGCCATGCCCTTGGTAGGCAGCAGCCCCAGCACCACTCCCATGTTGAGCAGAGCCTGCATGGTCAAGGCCATGGTCAGACCGGCGGCCAGCAGTTGGCCGTAACGATCGGGATGGCGATAGGCTATGCGAAATCCACGCTGGGCCAGCAGGCAGAAACAAAGCAGCAACACGCCCGCGCCCAGTATCCCCGTCTCCTCGCCCACCACCGAGAAAATGAAATCGGTGTGCGCCTCGGGCAGCCAGCCGGTCTTCAATCGCGAGCTGCCCAGGCCGACACCAGTCCAGCGCCCCGACCCGAAGGTAATGAGGGACTTGTTGAGTTGCCAGTTGCTTCCCAGCGGGTCGGCATCGGGGCTGAGAAAGGCCAGCACCCGCCTCACGCGGTAAGGTTCAAGCGCTATCGCAGCGGCCGCCGCCGCTGTCCCGGCTGTGCCCATGGCCACCAGCCATGCGGCGGGCAGTCCGGCGATCAGTAGCATGCCCATGCCCAGCGCGCCGATGAGAACCGTGGTGCCGAAGTCGGGCTGCCGCATGAGCACCGTGGTGATGACGGCCAGCAGCAGGCCAATGATGGCCACCTCGCGTTTCCAGCCGGGGCCGTGCTGTCCGTGCGCGGCCAGTACTGCGGCGGCGAACACCACGAAGGTCCACTTCACCAGCTCACCCGGCTGCAGGTTGAACGGACCCAGCGCAATCCAGCGACAGGCACCGTGCGTGCAGTTACCCAGGCTCGGCACCAGCGGCAGGCATAGCAACAGCAACGAACCCACGAGCAGCCAGGGAGCCGCCCTCTCGAGCAGGTCGGAACGGCAGCGAGACAGGCCGAACATGAGCGCGCCCCCGAGCACCACCGAGACAACGTGCTTGATAAACATGCGGTAGCTGTCGCCGTAAGTCTGCCGCGAGAAGAAGTACGTCGTGTCGAGCACGAAGAGCAGGCCCGCGACCACCAGCAGGCCGACGGCAGTAATCATCCACGGGTCGGGCCTGTCCGAGGCCCGTACGCTCACCCTCTTACGCTTTGCTGTCGCCATCCGCCCGATCCCTCACCACCCGATCCCTCACCGCCCGATCCCAGCTACCCAATCCCGCGCCAACTGCTCAAAGCGACGGCCACGCTCAGCGTAGTCCGCAAACTCGTCAAAACTCGCGCAGCCCGGGGCCAGCAGCACCGCGTCGCCAGCCTCGGCTTCTTCCACCGCCACGGAAAACGCCTCCTCCAGCCCGGCCGCCAGCTGCACCCGCAGGCTACCCCGCAGGTCGTCGTCTATGCGCCCGGCGGCTGCCCCGTAGGCGATCACTGTCTTTATCCTAGCACCGCAGGAGGCGACCTCCGAGAAGTCTGCGCCTTTATCCACACCGCCCATCATCAGCAGCAGCCCGCGGTCGAGAGCACGCACGCTGCTCACCACCGAACCGGTGTTGGTGGCCTTCGAATCGTTCCAGAACTCCAGCCCGCCGCCAGCAGCCACCGACACCAGCCTGTGCGGAAGTGGCTCAAAACTACTCAGCGCTTGTTCGAACTGCTCGCCCGACACGCCCGCCAAGCGCGCCAGCACGGCCGCCGCTGCCACGTTTTCGATATCGTGGGTAACGCGGGGCCAGCGGTCGGGCAGCTTCACCGTCCAGCCGGGGCCTCCCTCCAGGGTCCGCTCCTGCTCCCGCCAGCGCAGCCCGCCGTCGCCGGCGGGCAGTGGCGAGCTGCCGAAGCTGCTGCAGTCGGCCGCCGAGAGATCCGGCACTCCGCCGCAGCCACCCTCGCGGGCGCGCTGGGGCCAGTCCTGGTCGCGCCCTATCACCGAGTGACGCGCGCGCGTAAAGACAGCCAGCTTGGCCGCGAGATATGCCTGCATGTCGCCGTGGCGGTCGAGGTGGTCAGGAGTAAGGTTGAGCAGAACGGCCAGGTCGGGGGCAAAGCCGCTCACTCGCTCGAGCTGAAAGCTCGACACCTCCACCACGTAGCAGTCCCAGGGCTGCTCGTCTTTGCCGGCCGCCGCCACCGCGTCGCTCAGCGGAGTGCCTAGGTTGCCACCGGTAAACACCTTGCCACCGCAGGTGCCGAGCACGTGCCCGAGCAGCGCGGTGGTCGTGCTCTTGCCGTTGGTCCCGGTCACGGCGTACAGCGGTGCTGGCCCGAGTAGTCGCCACGCAAACTCAAGCTCCGAGATGACCTCGACGCCGCGATCAAGGGCGGCGAGCACCAGTGGGTGGTCGGCCGGCGCACCGGGGCTTACCACCAGCGCGTCAACTTCGCCCAGGCGCGCAACCGCCCCTTCGGGCGCCACCAGTTCGGCTTGCTCGCAAGCCTCGCCGCTGTCGTCGGTCGCGAGCACCGCGATGCCACGCCTGAGGGCGGCGCCTACGGCCGCGCGGCCGCTGCGACCGAGGCCGAGAACAAGCACGCGCGCCGGAGCAGCCACGGCAATCGGCTTCGTCCTCGCCATAGCCAAAACCCCTCAGCGCAGCTTGAGCGTGGCCAGCGCCATGAGCGCGCACAGCACCGAGATGATCCAGCAGCGCACGATGATCAGCGGTTCGGGCCAGCCCTTGAGCTCAAAGTGATGATGTATGGGAGCCATGCGGAACACCCGCTTACCCCTTAGCTTGATAGACCCGATCTGCACTATCACCGACACGGCCTCGGCCACGAAGACGCCCCCGGCCAGCACGAGCACGAGCTCGTTGCGTGTAATGACGGCCACCATCCCCAGCCCACCGCCGAGGGCAAGCGAACCCACGTCTCCCATGAACATCTGCGCCGGGTAGGTGTTGAACCACAGAAAGCCGAGGCTGGCGGTGACCATGGCCGCGCAGACCACCGTGAGCTCACCGGCTCCCGGCACGCCGGGTATGAGCAGGTAGTCGGATATACCCGCGTGACCAGCCGAGTATGCAAAGATGGCAAAGGTAACAGCGGTGGTCATCACCGGCCCGATGGCCAGGCCATCCAGCCCGTCGGTGAGGTTGACGGCGTTGGAGGTACCCACCACCACCAGCACCGCGAAGGGGATGTACCACAAGCCGAGGTCGGGGTTCAGGTCCTTGAAAAAAGGTATGGCCAGGGTGCTGTCGAAACCCGGCCTGAAGTACATGGCCAGCATCACGCCGCCGGCAATCAGGGCCTGCCAGGCCAGCTTGCTGCGCCCGCTCAGTCCCTCGTTGCTGCCCTGGGATATCTTGCGAAAATCGTCCATGGCGCCGATCGAGCCGTAGCCGGCTATGACCACCACCGTGATCAACACGTAAAAGTTCTGCAGGTCGGCGAGCAACAGCACGGGCACCAGCAGCGACATGATGATCAGTATGCCGCCCATGGTAGGCGTGCCCTGTTTCACGGCGTGCCCCTCGGGCGCGTACTCGCTCACCGGCTGGCGAATCTGCCCGGCCTTGAGTACCCGGATAAGGCGCGGCCCGAAGACGAAGGCGAACAGTAGCGCGAGCAGGGCCGCCGCCAGGCTGCGAAAGGTGATGTAGCGAAGAACGTTGAGCAGCGGCAACGAATCGGCAAAGGGTAACAGCAGGTTGTACATCATTGCCTGCCTCCCAGCTGTTCGAGCTCGGCTACGACCCGGTCCATCGCTGACCCCCTCGATCCCTTGACCAGTACCACGTCGCCCGCACGCCAGCACCTGGCCACCGACGCGGCCACCTCGGCGTGGTCGGCGCAGATCGCCACCCTGTCGGCCGCCAGGCCCGCCGCCAGCGCGCCGCCCACCAGCGCCTTGGCGTTGGCTCCCACGACGCACAGCAGGGCCGGCGCCAGGTCGGCCGCCGCGCGCCCGGCAACCTCGTGCAGCCGGTCAGTCTCGCTGCCCAGCTCAAGCATGTCGCCCAGGGCCAGCAGGCAGCGCCCCTGCCCGGCTGCATCGCCTATGGTCTGCAGGGCGACCTCCAGCGACGCGGGGTTGGCGTTGTAGCAATCGTCGACAACGGTCACACCGTTGGCCAGCAGGCGGGGTTGCATGCGCATGCCCGGCACCGGCGCCGAGCCCAACCCCTCGGCGACCTCGGCCAGGCCCAGGCCCAGCTCCACACCCACGGCCGCCGCCGCCAGCGCGTTGGCCACGTTATGGAGGCCCACGGCCTTTATCTCCACCGCGCAGCGCTCGTCACCGTGCACGAGCACAAAGCGCGACCCCATCAGCCCCAGCGCTTCGATTTCGCAGGCCATCGTCTGGCCCTGCTCGCCGTAACCCACGTGGCGACCAGAAAAACGGGCCGCCTGCTCCACAACCCTGGCGTCGTCGAGGTTGACCAGGGCTGTCGCCCCGGCCGGCAGGCCGGCAAACAACTCGCCCTTGGCTGCGGCCACTCCTTCTATGGAGCCCAGCCCTTCGAGGTGCGCGCTGCCCACGCAGGTCACCAGCCCCAGCGTCGGCGAGGCGATCTCGGTAAGGCGGGCGATCTCGCCCGGAGCGTTCATACCCATTTCAAGCACGGCCACGCGGTGGTGCTCGGCCAGCTCGAGCAGCGTGGTGGGCATGCCGATGAGATTGTTCAAGTTGCCCTTGTTGGCCAGCACGGCGTCGTCGCCGTAAGCCGTGGCCAGGACGGACCTGAGCATTTCCTTGGTACTGGTTTTGCCGTTTGACCCGGTCACTGCGACCACCGGCACATCAAAACGTCCACGGTTCCAGGCCGCGAGATCGCCGAACGCGCGCAGGGTATCGTCGACCTCGAGAAACAACACGTCGCGGCGGTCGCCGCTGCGACCGCGCAGGCACACAACACCGGTGGCGCCGCCGGCTATGGCGCTGTCTACGTAATCGTGACCGTCAAACCGATCGCCGGTGAGCGCCACGAAAAGGTCGCGGGGCCTGATGCTGCGACTGTCGGTCGAAACGCCGGCAAACTCGCGGTCGTCGGCCCGCGGCCGCGAAGTGGCGCTACAAGCCGCCGCTGCGTCGAGGCCGGTCACTCGCCCGCCTGCGCCGTCGCCCGTGTGCCGCTGCCGGGCCGAGCGTCGTCGAGAACCCCGGCCACCACCAGCCTGTCGTCGAAGGGAGCCCTCACGCCGTCGGTCTCCTGGTAATCTTCGTGTCCCTTGCCCGCCACCACCACCACGTCGGCGGGAGATGCCATGCCTATGGCCGAGCGAATGGCCGCGCCGCGGTCGGCCTCGCGCAGGTAGCCACTGCCCGTCGCGTGCTTCAACAGCGACATCGACGAAAGCGTGCCCTGCTCAATGTCGTCGAGAATAGTCTCGGGGTTCTCGGTCCGCGGGTTGTCGGAGGTCAGCACGGCCACGTCGGCCAGGCGGCCCGCCACCTCGCCCATCATGGCGCGCTTGCCCTTGTCGCGGTCGCCGCCGCAGCCGAACACCACCAGCAGTCGGCCTTCGGCCTGGCTTTTGAGCGCCAGCAGGGTGCGCTCCAGCGCGTCGGGAGTATGCGCGTAGTCCACCAGCACCACCGGGCTGCCTTGCCCCACGCGCTCCATTCTTCCGGGCACCGGGGCGCAGTCGGCGAGGCCGCGGACTATGCAACCATCGTCTATGCCCATCGAAGATGCCACGGCAATGGCGGCCATCATGTTCGACACGTTGACCGCTCCCAGCAGGCACGAACGTATGCCGAGCCGACGCCCGCGCAGGTCGACCACCGCGCGTATGCCGTCAAGGCCCAGCTCGAGCTGCCGCAGCGTTATGCAAGCTTTCTCTCCCTGCACGGTCGACCAGGTCCAGGCCTCGGTAGAGGACCCCAGCCTGCCGAGAAGGCGGCGGCCCCAGGGGTCGTCGTTGTTTATGACGGCCACCGAGTCTCCTGCCAGGTGCTCGGTGAACAACAGCGCCTTGGCGTCAAAATAAGCCTGTTCGTCGGCGTGGTAGTCGAGGTGATCACGAGTGAGGTTGGTGAACACGGCCGTGTCAAAACGACAGCCGGACACGCGCTGTTGTTCGAGCGCGTGCGACGACACCTCCATGGCCACTGCCTCGCAACCGGCGGCCCTGAAGTCGGCCAGCGTGGCCTGCAACTCCACGCAGCCGGGCGTGGTGAGACGCGCTGGGCGCGCGAAGGTCGAGCAGCGGGCGTCGAGCGTACCCATTATGCCCGCCTCGATCCCGGCCGCGCGCCAGATGCTCTCGAGCAACCACGCACAGCTCGTCTTGCCGTTGGTGCCGGTAATGCCCACCAGGGCGAGCTCGCTCGACGGGCAACCATAAAAAGCGTCGGCCAGCAGGCCCGCGTTGCGGGCCGTGTTATTGCAGCGCAGCAGGCGCGGCCGGGCGGGCAGCGATCGGTCGGCCAACACGGCCACCGCGCCAGCCTCGAGGGCCTGCTCCACGAAGCGAGCCCCGTTGACCCTGCTACCGGGCAGGGCGAGAAAAAGATCGCCGCTCGAGACCTGCCGCGAATCATCGCAGAGGCCAGCCACCTCGGTGTCAAGACCGACGACAGGGTCCGCCAGCTCGCTGGCGGGTATGGCCGAGATAAGGCTTTTGAGCAACACCGGCCTCAAGGTTGCAATTCCGGAAGAAGTTGCAACCGCACCGGCGTGGCGGCCGCCAGGCGGGTGCCGGCCGCGGGTTGCTGGTCGGCCACGTAGCCGCTGCCCACGGCCGCTATATCGCAATCGCATCCGTCGAGCATGCGCAACGCCGAGCGCATGCTGAGGCCCTCGAGATCGGGCATGAGGTCTTTACCTCCCGCTTGGTCGGCCTGCGGACGCACGCGCCGGCGCAAGCGAACCATCACCGGCTTTTCTTCGCGGGGTTGGTCGCGACGGATCTTGAGGTAATCGAGCCCCGACTCGGCTATGCGGCGAAACACCGGCGCGGAGACCACGCCGCCAAAGTGATTGTGTACCGGCCGGTTGACCACCACGGCCATGGCCAGGCGCGGGTCGTCGGCGGGCAGGTAGCCGGCAAACACCGACGCCCACCAGCCGTTGACATAAGTACGATCCTCGCCTATCTGCTGCGCGGTGCCGGTCTTACCGGCCACCCGCACCCCGTCAACCGCCGCCCTGAGGGCCGTTCCACCGGGTTCGACCACCGACTCCAGCATGGCCGTGACGCTGGCCGCCACCTGCTTGCTCACCGCCCTGCCCTCCACCACCGTCTCGTCGGGCACCTTCACCGTCCCGTCGGCCGCGACCACTGTCTTGACCAGGCGCGGCTTCATGCGCACGCCACCGTTGGCCAGCGTGGCGTAGCCCACCGCCAACTGCAGGGCCGTGCTCCCCATCCCCTGTCCAAAGCTGATGTTGGCCAAGCGCACCGGCCGCCACGAAGCTGCGGCCATAAGCTGTCCGCTCACCTCGCCGGGCAACCTCACGCCGCTGCGCGACCCGAAGCCAAAACGCTCGAGGTAGTCGTGCAGGCGCTCGGCACCCAGCTCGACACCGATCTTGGCCGAGCAGATGTTGCTCGAGTACTTGATGATCTCGGGCACCAGCAGGTCACCGTGCGGGTGGTAGTCGTGTATGGGGCGGCCACCATAGCGCCAGAGGCCATCCTCGCAGAAAAAACTGTCTTCCTCGCTGACGACACCCGAGTCGAGTGCAGCCGCCACCAGGAAAGGCTTCATCGTTGACCCGGGTTCAAAGTTGTCGGTGACTGCCCTATTACGCCGATCGGCCGGGTCTGACAGCCACGGGCTGTTGGAGTCGTAGTCGGGCAGGCTGACCATGGCCAGCACGTTGCCCGTTGAAGGCTCCACGATGACCACGCTGCCGCTTTGAGCGTCGAACTCCTCGAGCGCGGCCGCCAACTCGCGGGCGGCGATGCCCTGCAGGTTGGAGTCGAGCGTGAGCTGCACGGTATCACCCCAGTTGACCCCGGCGAGATCGCTCTCGTTGTAGAACGGTCGCTTGTGTATATCGCGGCAGACCCGGACGCTGACCGGCTTGCCCTTTATGTACTCGTCGAACTCCAGCTCCACGCCTTCCATGGCCCTGGAGTAGCTGTTGGTGTGGCCGACCACGTGTGAGGCAAGGCGGCCCTGGGGGTAAATCCGGCGCTGTATCTCGCTTTGCGAAGTATGGACTTCGAGTCCGGCAATGCCCAGTCGGCTCGCGGCGGCTGCCACATCGAGGCTCACCCTGCGCGCCAGCCACTGAAACCCGCCCGGCTTGCCCTTGAGCAGTCCGTCCACGCGGCCGCGTTCAAGACCCAGCACGGGCGCCAGCAGGGCGGCGTGGGACGGATCGTAGCGGTACTTGGTACTGCTGCGCGAAATGCTGCGCGTGGACAAGCTCGCGGCCAGGGTGGCGCCGTTGCGATCAACTACCCGTCCGCGAAACGACACCAGGGCAGTCTCCGAGCAGGTCATGCGCTGCGCCTTGTCGGCGCGGTGCTCGCCCTCCAGGGCGGTGAGGGTGAACATCCTCGCGAGCAGCGCCAATGCAAAAATCCCAAGGCAGGATCCCACGAATGCCAGTCGACGCCCGAACCTACTACGGTCTGTCATTCATTTCCCTGCTGCGCCCCGCGCGCGGTTTCAGCCCCAGTTCGTCGTCCGCGCGATTGCGCATGTGTTCGAATCCAATTTCACGGTCCACGGCCACCCTCAGCCGCGTGTGCTCGTGACCCAGCTCGTCGATCAGCCCGCGCGTGCTTTCTATCGAGTAGCCGAGATCCATGACCTTGGCGCGCACCATCACCTGCGACAGTCCCGCGCCGAGCACCAGTGCCGCGGCCACGGCCAGGCGCACGCGCGTACCGGCAGAGGCAGGGTCAAAGGCCCGCCGCGCCCACCAGGCGCCGAGTATACCCCGCTTCGCTTTACGCCGTGCCACCGGTTGTCTCCACTCTCGTGCTCCGCTCCGTTATTCTCTCAACAACCCTCAGGCCGGCGCTGCGCGCGCGGGGATTGCGCTCTATCTCGTCGCTGCCGGCGACCTGGCGCTTGCCGAGCAGGCGGGTACGCGCCTGCCAGCCGCAGTTGCACACCGGCAGGTCCGGCGGGCACAGGCAGTCGGCCGACCACTGCCGGAAAGTCCTCTTCACTATCCTGTCTTCGAGCGAGTGGTAGGAGAGCACGGCCATGCGACCGGCGGGCCTGAGCAGCTTCCAACCCTGGTCGAGCAGGGTCGTGAGTTCGTCGAGCTCCCGGTTGACCGCTATGCGCAGCGCCTGGAAAGTGCGCGTGGCCGGGTCGTGCCCCGGGCGGCCGCGCAGGCCTGCCTCGCGCACGGCCTGCGACAGGTCCGAGGTGCGGGCAAAAGGCGACAGCGCCCGCTTGCGCACCACCGCGGCGGCCACCCTGCGCGATTTACGCTCCTCGCCGTACTGGTAAAAGATGTCGGCCAGTTCGGCCTCGGAAAGTTCGTTGAGCAGGTCGGCGGCGGTGGCGCCGGTGGAACGGTCCATGCGCATGTCGAGTGGACCGTCCTTGCTGAAACTGAACCCGCGTTCTGCGTCGTCCAGCTGTACGCTGGATAATCCCAGGTCTGCTACCACCGCATCCACTCCATCATCCCATCCCAACCGCGCCAGCTGCTCAGCCGCCAGCGAGTAGCTGTCGTGCACCAGGTGCAGGTGGCCAGCCTCGCTCGCCAGCCCCGCCCGGGCGCGTTCAACCGCCTCGCGGTCACGGTCTATCGCCAGCACCTCGCCACCCGGCCCACAAGCCTCGAGCAGGCGGCGGGTAAAGCCACCCTCTCCCAGTGTCAGGTCGAGAGCCCTGCAACCCGGCCGCAAGCCCAGCGCCTGCATGACCTCATCAATCATGACGGGCGTGTGGGTGCCTATATTCGAACCCTCGTAGTTCAACTGCGCTCACCCGCGACCGTAGGCTGCCCGGCGGGTCGATAGGCCACTGCCCTCCAGTCTATAACACCGGTGTCCAGTTTTAAGCCCCGCGCCGCCCGGCCGCGCACAACTGCTCCAGGCTGCTTTGAAAGGAGTTCAGAAAGAGAAATCGCCGAAGAAGGAAGGATCCTGCCTGGCCTCGTCGAGCTGGCGACGGCCGTTTTCCCAGTCAGGCTGGCTCCAGAGCTGGAACTTCTGCAAGTCGCCGGTAAAAACGGATTCCTTGCCCAGGCCCGCGTAATCCCGGAGTTCCACGGGCACCAGCACCCGCCCCTGGGCGTCAATCTGCTGGTCCTGGGCGGGATGAACGTAGAGGCGCTTGAAATCGACGGTCCTTGACTCGAAGGGCGGCATTTCGCCCAGGCGGGCCTCCAGGCGCGCCCACTCGCTGAGAGGGTACAGATCAAGGCACCTGAACCTGGAGTCCAGGGCCCTGGTCAGTACTACCGCGCTGTCGCCCAGCTGGGCAAGTTGCTCACGAAAACGACGGGGGATCGCAATGCGTCCCTTGTCGTCGATTGAATGTGCAAACGTGCCCCTGAACATGAGTCAAAAAAAACGTGGGTGGCCAACCTCCCAAGAGATTGTCCACATTCCAGCCCCCGACCGATTCCAACCAAGGAGACCTTTCCCCACACAGCCCCACAACCACCCACAAGTTCCGTTTCTATCCCACTTCAGCCCTGGAAGGCAAGTTGTTTTTTTTTATGTGTGCGCGTAGCTGACCACCCCAGACATGAAAGCTAAGTGTATACAGCTTGTTAGATGGTGGGGTGCTGTGGGGAAAAAAATTGCCTGGAGACCCGGGCCGCTTTGTCACAGGGGGGGGATAGAAAAGAAAGGGGAAAAAACGGAGCCGGCCTGTAAGCCGGATTCTGTCCGAACACCGACCCGTAAAGGCGGTGTCCTGAGCAGTCATTCATCTGGGCCGCCGGTTGCCCGGCGGCTCATGCGACCTTACCCGGGGGCAAAGGACGGGCCATCCGCCCCCCTATTTGGTCTTGCTCCGGGTGGGGTTTACAAAGCACCCGCCGTTACCGACAGGCCTGGTGAGCTCTTACCTCACCGTTTCACCCTTACCCCGGCCTTGGCCGGGGCGGTTTACTTTCTGTTGCACTTTCCCCGTCTCGCGACGGGCCGCCGTTAGCGGCCACCCTGCCCTGAGGAGTCCGGACTTTCCTCCCGCGTACGAGACGCGAGCGACTGCCCGGCCGGCTCCGTTTCACCGACTCCATACAACGGAAAGCCCCCCGCTGTCCAGCCCCGCTGATGTGGGCAGGGATCAGTCCTCCGGTGAGACCAGGAAAAGAATGCGCTGACAGCTGGGGCAGTGGTTAATCGAACGTGAGAGCCTAATGTCGATGAGCACCTGCGGCGGTATGCGCACGTGGCAGCCCTTGCAGGCTTCGCCTTCCACTTCGACCACGGCCAGCCCGGCACCGCGCTTGAGCACGGTCTCGTAGCGCTTGAGCGCGGACGCCTCGATGGCACCGGCCACGAGCTGTCGTTCCCCGGCGGCCTTTTCGAGAATCGCACGCAGTTCGTCTATGCGCCCGCCCTCGTCCTCGACCTGCCTGTGGTCGGCCTGCTCAAGATCCCCGCGCTCCTTCTGAAGCACGAGCAAGCGGGCCTCGACCTGTTCGACCTCGACCTCGATTTCGTACAGCTGCTCTTCGTGTCCCTCTATGTCGCGGGAGAGGTCGCGAAGCTCGATCTTCGAAGCATCAAACTCCCTTGAAGAAGCCACCGTGTTCTGGCGTTGCTTACGATCGCGCAGCTTGGAGTTGAGATCTTCGAGTTCGCGCTCGAGCAGGGCCCGCCGGTGCACGAGCTCGGCTCGCTCGACTGCCACCGCGCTCTCGCGCTGCGCGCATTCGGCTATCGCCCCGCGACGCGCCGCCAGGGCGCCTTCGTGGCGATCGACCTCGCGCCGTTGTTCGGCAAGACCGCTGTCGGTCTTCTGTAGTTCATAGAGTTTTCTGAGCTCTGACGTCACTATACTTCTGATAGACCAGTGGCCATAAGACCAATGGTGGGCCCACCAGGACTCGAACCTGGGACCAATGGATTATGAGTCCACTGCTCTAACCAACTGAGCTATGGGCCCGAAACGAGGAACGTTTCAGCCCACGAACCCTTTGAGCTTACGGCTGCGACTGGGCAACCGAAGCTTGCGCAGGGCCTTGGCCTCGATCTGCCGTATACGCTCGCGCGTGACGGAAAAACGTCCCCCGACCTCCTCCAAGGTATGGTCGGTTTTTTCTCCAATTCCAAATCGCAGCCTCAGCACCTGTTCCTCCCGCGGGGTCAGCGTGGCCAGGACCTTGCGCGTATGCGTCTGCAAGTTCTTGTTGACCACGATGTCCGGGGGGGCAATAGCCCGCTTATCCTCGATAAAATCACTGAGGTTACTCTCTTCTTCGTCGCCGATGGGGGTTTCGAGCGAAATAGGCTCCCTGGCGATCTTGAGCACCTTGCGCACCCGGTCGGGGGACAGGTCCATGAGGCCCGACAGTTCTTCGATCGAAGGCTCGCGCGCGTGGTCTATGATGAACTGCCGCTTGGTGCGGATGAGCTTGTTGATCCACTCGATCATGTGCACCGGGATGCGGATGGTGCGCGCCTGGTCGGCTATGGCGCGGGTGATCGACTGGCGTATCCACCAGGTGGCATAGGTGGAGAACTTGTAGCCGCGCTTGTAGTCGAACTTTTCGACGGCCTTCATCAGGCCGATGTTCCCCTCCTGTATGAGGTCGAGAAACTGCAGGCCGCGGTTGTTGTAACGCTTGGCTATCGACACGACCAGGCGCAGGTTGGCCTCGGTCATCTCGGTCTTGGCGATCGTCGCTTCGTCGCGGGCCTGGTTGATGCTTCGCCAGAGTTCGTCGAACTCGGAAACGGTGAGCCCGGTCAGGGCTATGATCTCCTGGGTCTCCTCCTGGCACTTGCCGATGTCGGCGGCCAGCTTCATAGCGCCCTCAACGCTCATGCGCAGGGTTCCACAAATGCGCTGGTCGCTGGTCTTGCCCTTGCCGAGCTTGCTCACGAGTTCTATGACCTGCTCGGGATCACGCCCGGTCTTACGCTGCGCTTTCTCCAGCAGACGCCGGCGCCGGCCCAGGCGCGAACGCGCGGTCGTAATTTCGTCTACGACCGAATCGAGCTGGCGGGTGTGCAGCGGTATGTCGCGCAAGCCCTGGAGAAATCCGTTGTTGAGTCGGCGTGCAGATGCCAGCAAGCGCTCCTGGTCCTTGTCGTCACAGCCGTCGGCCCGGTCGAGGTTGCGCTCAATGCTGTTGACCTTACGCACAACCTTCTTAAGCAACACGGTGAGCTGCCGGTTGAGCTCCTGCTCGCCCTCGTTGGCGACCATGCCCTCCGACGCTGCCTCGCCGCCGGCCTCATCGTCGACCGGGGCCTCGGCTGCATCCGCAGCGGGCTCAATGGCCACGGCCTCGGCATCGAGGTCATCACCGGCCACGGCTTCACCGGCCACCACCTCGGCGGCCTCGTTTACGGCATCGTCACCCTGGGATTCGACCTCCAGGCCCGCTACGCCCTGGGTATCCTGCTCGCCCTCGTCCGAAATCTCGGGATCGGGCTCCGCCAGCTTGACCACCGAGCGAACACGAATCTCGCCGGCCTCTACCAGCTCCAAAAGCGCACGCACCCGGTTGCGCCCAAAGGGTGACGAAAAGACAAGGTCAAACAATCGGTTGCTGCCGGCCTCTATGCGCTTGGCAATGGCTACTTCTTTTTCACGGGTGAGCAGCTTAATTGTGCTCATGTCGCGCATGTACATGCGCACGTAGTCGACGTCGCCCTCGCGATCGTTGGCCACGGCTCCTTTATTCTTGTCGGTCTTGCTGACGGCAGCCTTGGCGGCCGCCTTGCTCTCGATTACCGAGCGCTCGCCTTCGCTGGTATTGTCGGCGAGCAGGACGTCGTTCTTGCGCAGCGCCTCGAGCATGCTCTCGATGCCGCTCACGCCGCGGTCGTCGTCGCTACCCGCACCTAGCACGACATTGACGTCGTCGTAGGTAACAAAGCCGCGCTTCTTTCCCAGGGTGAGTAATGACCCGAGGGCCTCGGCTCCTACTCCCGGGGCCAGCTCTTCGCCACTAGCCGCCTCCCCAGCAGGTTTTGAGCTGCTCTTACGGCTACTCGCCATCTGACATCCGGCTGGATTTCCAGTCTCCCATTCCGGGGATAGCAGCAATATCCGAGCCAGACTCCTCGGCCCGCTTCAGTTCGAGCAGGCGTTGGCGGTTTATTGACTTGCGCTGCCGTCTTTCCAAGCCCGAAAGGCAGTCGCCCAGGGCTCGCCGAGCCACGTTGGTGTCGGAATATACACCCTCGTTGAGCCTCTGGGCCACCCTCGCCCCCAGGTCTGAGGGCAACGCGGCCAGCTGGTCGGCGGCGTCGGCCCTGCTGCTGACCTGCAGTAAATCACCCGCCACCTGCCGGAACGGCCCGTTTTCCATGAGGTCCAGGGCCCCGGCCTCGGCCACCGAGGCGGCCAGCGACGAATCACTTAGGAGCAAGGTCACCAGCAGTTCGTCCAGTCCTGCCGCGCCCCCCAGCGATTCGGCGCCCCTCGCGGCGCGCTTCTGCGGCGTGGGCGCAGCCTGCCCCCTGAGAACCTTCTCGCTTATGCCCGTCCACACGGAGGCCTTGCGCAGTAAAAGGTCATATTCGAACGGGTCCTGCACCTTTTTGAGCAAACTTGACAGGTCGCTGGCCGCCCTGGCCATGGAGGCCGTGTCGGTGGCCTGGCCGGTGAGCTGCCGCAGCCATGTGTCGACCAGCGGGCCAGCCCCGCTGAGCAGTTGCGCAAGCGCCTCCACGCCGCGTTCGCGCACAAAGCTGTCGGGATCAGCGTCGGCGGGCAACGACAGGCCACGGGCCCAGACGCCGGCCTCCATGAACACCGGAAAGCTGCGCCCCGCTGCCCGGCTGCCGGCCTCGTCGCCATCAAACAGCGTGATCATCTCCGAGCTGAAGCGCTTGAGCAGTTTGACCTGCTCGGCGGTGAGCGCCGTGCCGCAGGTGGCCACCACGTTCTCCATTCCTACCTGGTGCAGGGCGATTACGTCGGTGTAACCTTCAACGAGCAGCGCGAAGCCCTTGTCCTTCACCGCGGTGCGGGCAAGATCGAGCCCGTAGAGAACCCGACCCTTGTGATAGACCGACGACTCGACTGAGTTTATGTACTTGGGGCCCTCGGCTGTCTCGCCCTTGCGCCCGGCAAAGCCGACCACGCGACCCTGGTTGTCACGCAGCGGAAACATCAACCTCGAACGAAACGAGTCTACCGTTCGGCCCTGCCGCCGCGTGACCAGGCCGAGCGACTGTGCCTGCTCGAGGTCGGCACCCTGCTGCTTGAGCCAGCGTAACAGGCCGTCCCCTGATTCGGGCGCCGCGCCAAGCATGAAACTGTCAGATGACTTTTCGTTGATGCCGCGCGCCGCGAGGTACTCGAGCCAGGACTCGCCGGCCGGGGTCTCAAGCAGCACCCGGCGGTAGTAACCGGCCACCGAGTCGAGCAGGGCAAACAGGTCCTTGCGCACCGGGCCACCGACCGAGCCCCGTTCCTCGGGGAGCTCTATGCCGCAACCGTCGGCGACCTTGCGCACCGCCTCGGGGAAACTCAGCCCCTCGAGCGCCATGATAAACTTAAAAACGTTGCCGCCTTCGCCGCAGCCAAAGCAGTGATAGAAACCGCCATCGTCGTTGACCGAAAATGACGGGGTTTTTTCTTCGTGGAAGGGGCACAGGCCCTTCAGAGAGCGACCGGCTCTCCTCAATTCGACATGCGACGAGATGAACTCGGATATGCGCGCCGCTTCGCGGATCTCGTTTATTTTGTCCTCAGCAATCAAGGGTGACCGTCGTGGCCGGTAGAGACGAACCAGTCCTGTCCCTTATCCATTGCCACGGCGAAAATGCCAAGTGAAACCCGTGCAAGGGCATCGCCCACCTGCGACTCCTGTACGCGCACCTGCAGCTCTTCGGCTACCCCGAGAAAACGCCCCGCGAAAGCGTCGCGGGTTTCGGACACCGGCACCGAGCTGCGCAGCAGTATCACTGCGCTGCCGAGCACCAGGGCACCCTTGAGCACACCGAAGCCCATGCCCGCAAGCCTGTTCTGCGGCGAACCCGCCATTGACACCCAGAAGCGTTCTACCAGCGTGTTGGCTATCCTTACGCCTAAGACTACCGGGAAAAACAGTGCGAGAAAGGCAAGGCTGATGGTGAGAAAGTAGGGCATGGTCGCGCGAACGGCGATGCCCTCGGCCACGGCCGGGGAAAAACGAAACGCGACCGCGCAGCCCGCCACTATGGATACCAGCGAGAGCAGTTCGTGAAAAAAGCCCCGCGAGTAACCCCGGAGGGCCGCAAAAAAAAGAAGCAGGAGAAGCCCGACATCTACGATGTTCATACCAACCTCCACACCGACCGGTACCGGCTGTTAAGCCCCCGCACTGATCGCCTACAGGCGTTTACTCTAGCACGGGTTGACACCTCGCGCCCCACGTGGGATTCGCCCGGTTCCCCTTTTTGCCAATGAATCGCCCAGCCCCAGGATCCTACGTCTGCAGCCTGCTTGCCGTCTTTGCGCTGTCCCTGTACGGGTGTAGCTCGATGATAGATGCAGTCATGCCGCAGCGCGGCGAAGAAAAACTCAGCACCTGGACCCTCGACAACGGAATGCAGGTGCTGGTGAGCGAGGATCACTTTGCGCCCGTGGTCGCGCTGCAGGTCTGGGTCAAGGCCGGCGCCGCCGACGAGCTGGACCCCGAGGCCGGCGTCGCGCACGTGCACGAGCACATGTTGTTCAAGGGCACCTCGCGCCGCGGCGTGGGCGAGATCGCCGCCGAGGTGGAAGGCTCCGGTGGACGCATCAACGCGTGGACCTCCTGGGACCAGACCGTTTACCACCTCGTGCTGGCTTCGCGTCACGCCGAGCAGGGGCTCGACATCCTGGCCGACGCGGTACGCAATTCTGCCTTCGACCCCGAAGAGCTCGAGCGCGAACTGGGCGTCGTCATGGAGGAGTACAAGCGCAGCCAGGACATGCCGGGAAGCCGCGTGTTCAAGGCCATGTTTGCCAAGGCCTTCAAGCAGCACCCCTACGGCCGACCGGTCATAGGCACCGAGGAATCAATAACCGGGCTCGACCGTGAGAAGATCCTGAGTTTTTTCGGCAGGTTCTACTCGCCGGGCAACATGGCGCTGGTTATAGTGGGCGACGTCAAGGCGCGCGAGCTGCGGTCGGTGGTCGACGACCTCTTTGGCGACTTCGAAAACCGCCCCGTTGAACGTCCCAGCCGGGCCACCGAACCCGCGCAGGCCGGCACCGAGTTCGAGGCCTTGCACATGGACGTGAAGGAGTCGCACCTCGCGCTGGGCTTCCACGTGCCCGGCGCCAACCACGAAGACGTAGCGGCGCTGGATACGCTGGCCTGGATACTGGGCGGCGGCGAAAGCTCGCGCCTGTACCGGAAGCTGGTGGCCGAAACCCAGCTCGTGAACGGCGTCAACACTTACGCCTACACCCCCGCTGACCCGGGCATGTTCGTGGTTACGGCCTCGATGGACGATTCCAATCTGGCGGCCACCCTGCCCGCCCTGCTCGAGCAGATCACGCCCCTGCTGGCCGGCCCGGTGGGCGCCGACGAACTCAGGCGAGCGCGTAAAAACCTGCAGACCGACTTCATCTACCAGCGCCAGACAGTGCAGGGCCAGGCCCGCGAAGCCGGCTACCTGCTCACCGTGCACGAAGACCTCGACTTTGATCGTCGCTACATCGAGCGACTCGACTCGCTCACGCTGGCCGACCTGCAGCAGGTGGCCCGGCGTTACCTCGTGGCCGACAACCTCACGGTGGTGAGCCTCGCGCCCACCGGCAGCGAGGTGGCACTGGACAAGGCCACGGCCGTGGAAGCGGCCCGCGTGCTCTCGGTAGCCGTGCAATCGCAGGCCGACGAAAAGGCCGAGGCCGAGGCGCGGCCCTCTGCACCGTCGCGGTCAAGCACCAAGCGCGGGAGTGATACCGAGCCGCGGCTGGTCACGCTCGACAACGGCGTCAGGATCATCGTGCAGGAGCACCACGAAGCGCCGCTGTTCTCCATCCGGGCGGCCATGCGCGGCGGCCTGCTGGCTGAAAGTAAATTGGACAACGGAGTATCGACCTTTACGGCCGAGATGCTCACCCGCGGGGCAGGCTCAATCGACCGCGAGCAGCTGGCCCGGCAGGTCGAGACCATGGCCGGCGATCTGGGCGGCTTCTCGGGCCGCAACTCGCTGGGCGTGAGCGGGTCGTTCCTGTCGGCATCGTTCGACGAAGGCGTTGACCTTTTTCTCGACGTACTGCTGAGGCCCGACTTTCCGGACGACGAAATCGAGAAGACCCGCCACGAGTTACTGCAGGTCATCGACAACAGGGAAGACGCAACGAGCCACCTCGCCTTCGAACTGGCCTGGCGCACCGTGTACCCCTCGCACCCCTTCGGCATGACGACCGTGGGTGAAAAAGAAACAGTGCAGGCCATGGACAAGGCCGCGATAGAAAACTTTTACCGTCGCGCGCTCGATCCCACGAGCCTGGTCGTGTCGGTGGTGGGCGACGTGCAGAGCGATGACGTGCTCCAGCGCCTGCGGGCGGCACTGGGCGAGCTCGAGGCACCCGCCGATGCCTTCGTACAGCCGCCGGCTGCCGATGCGCCCGGGGTGGTGCAGAAGGTGCGCAAAGCAGTGCCGCGTGAACAATCACACGTGGTGGTGGCCTGGCCGGGCGTCGACCTGCACAACAGTGACAGGTTTGCCCTCGACATTCTCGACGCGGTGTTGTCGCGCCAAGGTGGCCGACTGTTTCGCGAACTACGCGACAAGCGCGGACTGGCCTACAGCGTGACCGCCTTCCACACCGAGGGCATGGCCCCGGGAATGTTCGGCGGCTACATAGCCACCGACCCCGACAACGAACAACCCGCCATCGATGGGCTGCTCGAACAGCTGGCCTTGGTAAGAACAGAACTCGTTGACGGCGACGAGCTGGAACGCGCCCGGCTCTACCTGCTGGGAAGCCACGACATCGCCCTGCAGACCAACGGCGCCATTGGCGACGAAATGCTGTTCAACGAACTCTACGGACTGGGCTATCTCAACGGCCGCCAGCACGCCGAGCGCATGAACGCGGTTACTCCCGAGGACCTGCTACGGGTGGCCCAGCGCTACCTCGACCCCGAAAAAGTCACCATCGCGGTTGTCGGCCCCTGAAGGAGAGGGCAGGCCTCCCCTCAGTTGGTCAACGCCGCGACGGCCACCGCCGGGTCATCTGAAAACACGGCGGCCACGCCGAGATCGCGCAGCCGCCTGACCTCGGCCTCGTCGTTGGCATTCCAGGTCCAGATATCCAGCCCGGCCTTGCGACAACGCGCCAGCAACTTCTTGTCGACCGCCGACACGTGCGGATGCAGGGTGGCTGCGCCCAGGGTGGCCGCGGCCTCAAAGGCACCCTCCTCCTTGTTGGGCACATAGAGCACGCCCACCCTCGCCGCCGAACTGCGCTCTCGCAACAGCTGCAGGCAGTCCCAGCTGAAAGACGAAAACACCACCGTCTCGAGCGCCGCGTGCCTATTGACGGTAGCCAGGCAGCGCTCGACCAGGACCGGGTCGGCCTCCTCGGTCTTGAGCTCGAGGTTGAGCGTGCAGCGGTCCGAAAACTCGGCCAGCAATTCATCGAGCAAGGGCAGGCGCAGACCGGCAAAAACAGGGTCGAACCAGGAGCCCGCGTCGAGGCGCCTGAGCCCGGCCGTCTCCAGGCCGGCAACCGAGCCCGAACCGTTGGTGGTGCGATCCACCGTCTCGTCGTGAATGACCACCGGCGCACCGTCGGCGCTCAACTGCACGTCGAACTCGAAACCGTCGGCCCCCGCCTCGAGCGCTCGCGCGAACGACGGCATGGTGTTCTCGGGCCTGTCGACCGTGGAGCCGCGGTGACCAATGACCAGCATACGTGCAGGGCTAACCGCCTCCCCTCGGCGAAGCAAGCGCCAAGCCCGGCGGCTTTGTCTACAAGCGGCCCGCTGTTAGCCTGCCCGCATGGACAACGACCACAGCTGGTACGAGCTGGTGCTGAGCAGCAGGCCCGGGCAGCTGGACCTGCTCACCGGGCTGCTGGCCGAGCAGGGATTTGCCAACAGCGAACTGCGGGGCCAGGACAGTAACGAAGCCGAACTGGTGGTCTACCTCCAGGCAGCCGGCGCCGCCCAGGCCGCATCCAGGTCACGCGCGCTCACGGCATCGTTGCCCACCGGCATGGTGACCGCGGCCGCGCCCAGGCAGATCGACAACAGCGCCTGGGCCGACAACTGGAAGAGCTTTTTTCCGCGCCTGCCCATAGGCAAGCGACTCGAGGTCATTCCTCCCTGGGAGCAGGCGGCCCCGGACCGCGACACGGTGATCATCAACCCCGGCCTCGCCTTCGGCACCGGCCAACACGCGACCACCCGCTGCTGTCTCGAGCTGCTGGACCTTTGCCTGCGAGCGGGCGACAGCGTGGCCGACGTGGGCTGCGGATCGGGCGTGCTGGCGCTGGCAGCGCTGCGCATGGGCGCCAACAGCGCGCTCGCCACCGACAACGACCCGGTGGCCATCACCACCACGCTCGAGAACGCGCGGCTCAACTCACTGGAGGCCGGACTGCAGACCCGCGTGTGTGACGGCCCGCCCGCCGGGGGACTGTACGACCTTGTTTTTGCCAATATACTGGCCTCCACCCTGGTCGACATGCAGCCCGCGCTGACGCGCTGCGTCGTACCCGGGGGCAGGCTGGTATTGTCGGGCATCGACGACGAGCGCTTGCCTATTGTGCAAACAGCGTTTATCAAGCCGGGTTGGACGGCGCTACACTGCCTGCAACACGACGGCTGGAGCAGCATCGCAATCTGCCGCAAAGAGGCATCAACATGATCCACTCGGCTACCACATCCTCACCACCAAAGACGCGCATCTTCGTGGGGGACGAGCGCTTGACCGCCGACCGAGCCGTGCTCACCGGCCCGGCCCTGCACCACGTGCAGACAGTGCTCAGGTTGCAGCCCGGCGACGAGCTGGTGGTTTTTGACGGCAAGGGACGCGAGGCGCTGGGCGTGCTCGAGCTGTTCCAGGGTGAGACCGCGGTGGTGCGTATAGTGGAGGAGATAGACAGCAGTACCGAGTCGTCGCTCGACCTGACGATCGCCCCCTGCCTGGCCAAGGGCAAGAAGCTCGACCTGGTGGTCGAAAAAATCGTGGAGCTGGGCGTGGACCGCGTCTGCCCGATAACCAGCGATCGCAGCGTGTCGCGTCCGCGCGAAGACACGGCGGTCAACAAGGTGGAACGCTGGCGTCGCATCGCCGTGGCCGCCGCCGAGCAGAGCGGGCGCACCCAGGTGCCCGTGGTCGAGCGCATACGCAGCTTCGAGGAGTTCATTCCCACCCGCCCCGACGACACCCTCGGATTGATATTCACCACCAACGCCGACCACGACCCGCCCGCCACCCTGCGACAGCGCTACCCCAACACACACAGCGTAATAGCGGTGCTCGGGCCCGAGGGAGGCTTCTCCGACCAGGAACTCGAACTCGCCGCTGAGCACGGGTGGATCGATGTGGGCATGGGGCCGCGGGTGCTGCGCGCCGAGACCGCCTCGATAGTGGCGGCGGCCGTGTGCCAGCACTTGTGGGGCGACCTCGGACGCAAGCCGCCGGTCGTCCCCGCCAGCGCTGCCGCAAACGCCCGGCCACCGGTGGCCAGGTAGCCAGCCGATCATGAAATTTCTCTTCGTCATGGACCCGCTCGACGGCATAGACATCAGCATGGATACGTCTTTTGTCTTCCTGGCCGAGGCCCAGTCGCGCGGCCACGAAAACTGGTTCTGCCAGGTTGACCAGCTCTTGTACGACGGCGGGTTGGCGGCCCACGCCGCGCCGGTAACGGTGAAGCCCGTGCAGGGCGAGCACTTCGAACTAGGGCCGTGGGCCGACCAGCGCGGCAGCGACTTCGACGCGATCTTCATGCGCAAGGACCCGCCCTTTGACTCCGACTTTTTCTTTGCCACCCAGCTGCTCAGCCTGGCCGACCCCGCGCGCACCTTCGTGTTCAACAATCCTGCGGGCCTGCGCGAGATAAGTGAGAAGCTGAGCATCCTGCGTTTTCCCGACCTCGTGGCCGAGACCATAGTAACGGCCGACCCGCAACGCGTGCTGGCCTTCATGCAACGCCTGGGCGAGGACGTGGTCGTCAAGCCGCTGGACGGTTGCGGCGGCCAGGGCATCTTTCGCCTGTCGACGGGCGACCTCAACATCAACGCCATCCTCGAACTGTCCACCGACAACGGGCGCCGCCAGATCATGGCCCAGCGTTACCTGCCCGCTTCGCGCGAAGGCGACACGCGCCTGGTCTATCTCGAAGGCCGTGCGGCCGGTGCCATGCGCCGGGTGCCGCGCGCAGACGATCTGCGCGGCAACCTGCACGTGGGCGGCAGCGTGGTGGCGGCCGAGATCGGCCAGCGCGAACACGAAATCTGCCGTACGATAGAGCCCCTGCTCTCCGAAGCGGGCATATACTTTGCCGGCCTGGATATAATCGGCGGACTGCTCACGGAGATAAACGTAACCAGCCCCACCGGCCTGCAGGAAATCAAGCGACTGGGTGGTGCCGACCTCGCCGCCGAGGTCATCGACCTGGTCGAGCGCCGCTGCCCCTCGGGCCACTGAGCCCCGATTCATGGACAGCAGCCTGCCTCCAGACTCCCGGCGGCGTGTTGACCCCCCCGCCCTACACCGTTAGAAAAGTTGCGTGAGGCCACCGCGCGTGGCCCGCGCGTTGCCCTCACGCCCAGGTAGCTCAGTCGGTAGAGCAGGGGACTGAAAATCCCCGTGTCGGTGGTTCGATTCCGCCCCTGGGCATCTTGCCCGCCGCGCTTGGCCCAGAAGCCGCCGGGCAGCAAAAAACAGCCGCGAGGCAAAACAGCACTTGCGCCGGCAGCAAAGCCCGGCTATACAATTAACCTCTGATGGTCGCCCTTCCGGCGACTGGTGGCGCACAGCAGGATCGCTTCTTTAGGAAGATCGCGCCGCATTTCAATAAATCCACACCCTTCTCTGTTGTACGGGTCTGAATCTACCGGTGGGTACACCGAATGTGTACGTCCATCCACGAGTTAATTATTTCCAATGAACGATACTACCTCTATTCCTGACGCCTCTATTCCTGACACTTCCCCTTCCGACCAGGTTATTCCCGACATGCCTGCCCTCAACCACGGCGGCTCTCCCGATACGGTGACCGCTTTTGAGCAGCTGCCGCTTGACGACACGCTTCGCCGCAGCATCAAGGAGGCCGGCTTCGTCACACCCCGCCCGGTGCAGGCCGCCACCATCCCGTCGGCGCTCGAAGGCTTCGACGTACTGGGCCTGGCCCAGACCGGTACCGGCAAGACCGCCGCCTTCGTGCTGCCCATACTGCAGCGCATCGTCACCGACCCCCGCCGCGGTCCGCGCGCACTCATACTGGCGCCCACCCGCGAGCTGGCCATGCAGATACAGGCCGAGACCCGCCTGCTGGCAAAGTACACCAAGGCCAAGGTCATCACCGTATTCGGCGGCGTGTCGGCCGGCACCCAGATCAGGGGACTGAAGGCCAAGCCCGACATCATCGTGGCCTGTCCCGGGCGCCTGCTCGACCTCTTCGGAAGGGGCTTCGTTGACCTTTCACACGTCGAGACGCTGGTCATCGACGAGGCCGACCACATGTTCGACATGGGATTTCTTCCCGACATCCGCAAGATCATCGCCGCTTTGCCCGATGACCGACAGAACCTGATGTTCTCGGCCACCATGCCGTCGGCCATACGCAAGCTGGCCAACACGGTGCTGTACAAACCCGAGGTCTTCGAGCTCGAACACGCCGCGCCCATCGAGACCATAGAGCACGCGCTCTACCCGGTGGCAGCGACGCGCAAGGTAGACCTGCTGCTACACCTGCTCGAGGGCAGCGACTTCAAGTCAGGCATCGTTTTTTCGCGCACCAAGCACAGGACCAAGAAGCTCGCCGAGCAGCTGACCAACAAGGGCCACGAGGCCGTGGCACTGCAAGGCAACATGACGCAGGGCCAGCGCGACCGGGCCATGAAGGGTTTTCGTGAGGGGCGCTTCAACGTGCTCGTGGCCACCGACATCGCCGCCCGCGGCATCGACGTGGCCGGCATCTCGCACGTAATCTATTTTGACATTCCCAACACGCCCGACGCTTACACCCACCGCATTGGCCGCACGGGCAGGGCCGAGTGCAGCGGCAAGGCCTACACCTTCGTGGCCAGGGAAGACGCGCAGCAGGTCAAGGCCATAGAGCGAAAGCTGGGCGTGAAGATCAAGCGCCGCGTGGTCGATGGCTTCGAGACGCAACCCGACGACGAAAAACGCTACGTCCACGCGCAGCGCAACGGCAAGCACAACTCGTCGGGCGGCGGGCCCAGCAAGTCGACCCACCCCCAGCGACACGGCCGCGATTCGAACAGCAAGGGAGCTGGACCGGGCGGCGGACGCCGGCGCACCAATCGGGTCGCAAGAGCGTCCTGAATCGATCGAACCCGGTACGACCGAGACTGCAAAAAGGAGTCCTGTTATGAGAATTGAACCAATTGCAGCCGCAGCACGGATAACGACCGCCTGCCTCCTGGCAGTGCTGGTGGCCTCGGCCGCTTACGCGCAAGACAGCGACAAGGAGTCCAAGGTGGTCGAAGAAGGTAGCAAGGTCTCTATAGAGTACACGCTCAAGCTCGACGACGGCACGACGGCCGACAGCAGCGAGGGCCGGGACCCGATGGTCTACACCCAGGGTGGCAACGAGATCCTGCCGGCCCTCGAAGCAGCCCTGGCCGGACTCGCGGAGGGCGAGAGCAAGCAGGTCAAGCTTTCGGCTTCCGATGGCTACGGTGAAATCGACGAAGAGGCCTTCCGCCAGGTCGAGCTGGCGCAGATACCCGAAGAAGCCCGCGAAGCCGGAACCACGCTGGTAGTCGGCGCGCCCGACGGCAGCCGTCGTCCGGTGCGCGTAGTCGAGATCAAAGAGGAAATGGCCGTGATCGACTTCAACCACCCCCTGGCGGGCCAGAACCTGACCTTCGACGTCAAGGTCACCGCCATAGATTGACCCACGACGCGCTGAGCGCGAGGCGGTGGTGGGTGACACGCCACCTTGTCTCATGCCGGTCGCGTAACTAGGCTGTGCTTTCGCCCATGAAAGCACTACTGCCGGCGCTGTTCGCCACAACTTTCTTCGTACTCGGCCCAGCCGCCGATACCGCCTGGCCGTCCGCGCCCGCGGCCGACAAAAACGGTTCGGACGCGGCGCCCATCGTTGCCCAGGACCCGCACGGCGTGGTCGAAAGAGTGCGCCCGGAGCTCGGCCCGCACGCGCTGTGGGTGGGTGATCGCCTGTTTCGCCACAGCATACTGTTTGACGGCGACAGCAGGCAGGCGCTGGGCATGGTCGACATCACCTGGACGCTGGGGGGTGTGGCGCCGCACACGTCCCACTCGAGGCGCGAGGTCTACGTGATCGAACCGGTGTATGATCGCGGCCACCGCGGCGAGCGTACCGACTACGTGACCATCTACGATCTCCACACTCTCGCGGTCACGGGCGAGATCGAACTGCCCACCAAGGGGGCGGAGGCCGGACACGGGGTCGCGCTGTCGGCCCTGCTCGACGACGAGCGTTTCCTGGTGGTGCTCAACCTCGTACAGTCAGGTTCGGTGACCGTCGTTGACCTCGAACAACGACGCTTCGCGGCCGAGGTACCCGTGGCCGGTTGCTCACTGGTGTACCCTACCGGCCCGCGCAGCTTCGGCATGCTCTGCGGTGACGGCGCCGCCCTGGCCATCACCCTGGCCGACGACGGCAGCGCCGCCGAGACCAGGCGCAGTGAGCCCTTCTTCGACGTGGTCGCAGACCCTCTCAGCGAAAAAGGCGCGCGCGACGGCAGCCGCTGGCTGTTTGCGTCGTTTGACGGATACCTTCACGAGGTCGAGTTTGCCGGCAGCAAGCCCTCGCTGGTGGCACGCTGGTCGCTTATGAGCGACCGCGAGCGCGCCGATTCCTGGCTGGTCGGTGGCTCCCAGCACCTCGCGCTGCACCGCGACAGCCGCCGCCTGTACTCGCTGGTGCACCAGGGCGGGCCCGGCTCTCACAAGGACGCCGGCAGCGAGATCTGGGTCTACGACCTCGAAAAACAAGCACGCGTGGACACCTTCGAGATCCCGGCACTGCTGCCGGCCTTCCTGCGCCCCGTGCTGGGTCTCGAGCCGGGCAGCCTGGCCTACCGCGCGCTCAGTTTCTTCACACCATCGATGGGTGCCCACAGGGTAGTGGTGAGCCAGGACGACGAGCCGCTGCTGTTCCTGCGCCACGGCGAGATCGGCGTCATCGGCGTACTCGACGCGCGTGACGGCCGCCACCTGCACACCATAGAAGAAGCGGGCATGACCGGCGGGGAGATCCGCATTCCGTGATCACCATGGCCGAGATCGATCCCGTGCTGGCACTGGCGCTGAGGGCCTGCATGGCGCTGTTGTTCGCGGGCGCAGCCCTGCACAAGCTGGGCGACCCGATGGCCTTTCGCTCGGTGCTCTCGGATTACCGTCTCGTGCCCGACGGCCTGGTCACGCCCATCGCCTGGGCCACCGGCGTGGGAGAACTGCTGCTGGCCGTGGCCTTCCTGTTGCCCGCGGCCGGGCTGCTGCCCGCGCTTGCGGCGGCCGTGTTGCTTACGGTCTACTCCTGCGCCATCGCCATCAACCTGCTGCGTGGCCGGCGCGACCTCGACTGCGGCTGCGGTGGACCACCACAACGCCTGCACCCCGGCCTGGTAGGCCGCAACCTCGCGCTGATGGCCATGGGCCTGCTCGCCTGCGCGCCCATCAACGCGCGACAGCTGGAGTGGCTCGACGGCCTGTCGTTCACGGGTACCGTGGCCTGCGCCAGCCTGCTGTGGGCGGCGTCCAACCGGCTGATGTCCTTGTCATCGGCCAGCCGAGAGGAGGCCTGACGCCGTGCAGGCCCTGGTCATAACCAACCTGCTGCTGTGGGTCTGCGTGGTGGCGTTGGCGCTGGTCGTGTTTGCGCTCTCGCGGCAGGTCGGCCTGCTGCACGAACGGGTAGCACCGGCGGGCGCGCTGGCACCCGCCAAGGGACCGACCGTGGGCCAGGCGGCGCCGCGGCTATCGCTTACCACGCTCGATGGGCACAGCCTGGAATTAGGTGCGCCGAGCCCCGACGGACGTGACACGCTGTTGTTCTTTCTCTCGCCTACCTGCCCGCTCTGCCGCACCCTGCTGCCCACCTTGCTGCGGGTAACAGCAGACGAAGACGCGAGCGCACGCGTGGTACTGGCCGGCGACGGCGACCCTGAAGAGTACCGCCGCTACGCCCATGACAACGGGGTCTCGTCGCTGCCGCTGGTGGTATCAACCGAGCTGGGCCTGGCCTGGCAGGTTTCAAAACTACCTTACGCCGCCCTCGTGGACGGCGACGGACTGCTGCGCGCCCGCGGCATGGTAAACACCCGCGAGCACCTCGAAAGCCTTTTCGAAGCGCGACGCCTGGGCGTGGCCTCGGTACAGGAGTACCTCGCTCTCGAACTGGAAGAACCCGCAGGAGAACAAGCTCTATGAGCAGGCTCGACCGTTGGATGGAAAACAGCTCGCGCGCGCTCGCGCGGCGCAGTGGGCGGCGTGGTTTTCTCGCCCGCCTGGGCCACCTGATAGCTGGGGGCACAGTGGCCGGGGTCGCCGCGTTGCCACTGTTGCCGGTGGCCCGCGGACAAGCCTCCGACGAAAGCCCCGGCTCACGCGCTGCCGCCCCGCCCGAAGACATAGAAGGCCCCCAGGGCGACCCCAACCACTGCGACTACTGGCGCAACTGTGCCATCGACGGATTTCTCTGCGGTTGTTGTGGCGGCAGCGCCACGAGCTGCCCGCCGGGCACCGAAATGTCGCCGGTGACCTGGATAGGAACCTGTCGCAACCCACTGGATAAGAAAGACTACCTCATCTGGTACAACGACTGCTGCGGCAAGAACCCCTGCGGCCGCTGCTTCTGCAACCGCAACGAGGGTGAACGGCCGGTCTACCACCCCTACCGCAACAACGACATCAACTGGTGCGCGGGCGCGCAGTCGCAGGTCTACACCTGCTCCACTGCCATGATCATCGGACTGGCGGTAGAAGGGCAGCCGGAGAAATGAAGCCCCGCTTACCGGCGCTGCTCGTCGCTGCCGTTGTAGCCACCGCCGCTTCAGCGTGGCCGAGCCAGGCAGCCACCGACAACAACGCCCAGGTCCGCAACGACTACCTGCTCAGCTGTGGCGGCTGCCACCTGCTCGAGGGCCAGGGTTCGCGCGCGGTACCCTCACTTGCCGACACCGGCCGCATCTTCGCGCTGCCCGGCGGCCGTGAATACCTCGGGCGCGTGCCCGGCGCAGCCCACTCACCACTGGACGACCAACGGCTCGCAACCGTACTCAACTGGGTGCTGTCGCGCTTTGGTCACACGACGGCCGACCCGCCTTACACGGCCAGTGAAATCGGACGCCTGCGGGCCCAGCCCTACCTCGACCCGCTGGCCGCGCGTCACCGCCTGCTGGCCGACCACGACGGCAACGACGGCAACAACGGCAACGACGGCAACGACGGCAACGACAGGTAGTTTACAGGCCCTCAGCGAGCTTGAGCGCACCCAGTGCGCCAGTGAACTCGCCATTGGCCGGCACCACCGCGCGCAGGCCGACGGCTGCCGACACCTCGGTGAGCACGCTCACCAGTGCCGGGTTATCGCGCAGCGTGCCGCCACCGTACACCACCGTGTCCACTCCTGCGGCAACGGCCATGCCGTGACAGAGTAGGGCTATGTTCTCGGCCACCAGCGCGGCGGCCGAGTTGGCGAGGTCGGCCGCAACGGGCTCGGGGCCATCCGCGGTTACCTTGCCGAAAGACGCAGCGTTAATGTCGCCGGGCAGCGGCAGTTCTTTGCTGTCGTGGTAAACGTCCTTGACCAGGAGGTCCACGTTCTTTCGATCGCCGGCGGCCGCGAGTGCAACGGCGGTCGCAAAGTCGCGGGCACCGGCAAGCACGCTCACCAGTCCCAGGAAGGTGCCGCCTCCCAGCGCCGTGCCTCCCACCCGGTGCACGCTGTCGTTGTTGACCAACAACACCGAGGTACCAGTGCCCACCGACGCGAGCAGAAAAGGAAAGCTGCTGTCAATCCGGCCCGCCTCGATCAGCGACCGGGCGCCTGCCGCCCAGGACTCGAACTCTTCGCAGCGCCGGGCTTCGGGCGACCGGGCTTGCCGGGGGTGAGCTTCGATCCACCGACGGGTAAATCCCTCGGCGCCACCGCCGGTGATACCCAGGCTGGCCGGGTCAGCTCCGCTCGCCAGCTCCACGGCGGCCGCCACTTCACGTCCGGGCAGCAAGTGCCGTTGCTCGCTGCCGTCACCCGCGCGCAGCACGATCTTGAGCAAGGTGGCGCCGGCGTCCACGCCCACGGCCGCCCGTTTTGCTGCCCTCCCCATCGCCCGCGATACTGCCGGTGGTCGCCAACACGGGCAATCTGTTATACTCACGGCCTGCCCGGCGGCTATCCGTCGCCCGAACAGGGCAGGTAGGAGAACTAAATTGATCGATCGAAACAGGCCAACCCTGCTGCTTGCTGCCCTTCTGACCGCGGCGCTCACTGCGGGCTGCACCGGTGCAAAAGACGACGGACCCAGCGGCCCCGAGCCCCAGCGGCAGGCCCTGGAGGGCCCGGCCCGCCCAGCCTTGTTGCTCACCCACGCCTGGTTCTGGACCGACGACGAGGGAGCCCCCCACCCCGGGCCCGCGCGCTTGGACATCTGGCGAGAAACCAACGGCAAGTGGTCCTACACCAGGCTCGAGGACGCCGACTCCAACGTCTTTCACAAGGCCATGCCGTGGAACGGCGGCATCCTGACCATCGGCGCCCAGAAGGCCATGCTCAAGAAATGGCACTTCGCCGACGGCAGCTGGCAGGCCGACACGCTATGGCAGAAGAGCTGGGGCGGACGCTTCGATCGCCTGCGCGACATTGAAATAGGCGACGTCGACGGCGACGGCATAGACGAGCTCGTAATCGCCACCCACGACTCCGGCGTGGTAGCCGTGGTCAACGTTGACGCCGAGGGCAAGGTGACCAACGTGATCGAGATGGACGGCAAGGCCGACACCTTTGTGCACGAGATCGAGATCGGTGACATCGACGGCGACGGCAAGCTCGAATTCTTTGCAACCCCGAGCGACCGCAACCGCGCCGACGCGTCGCAGGCCGGCGGCGTGGTGATGTACCGCTGGAACGGCAGCTCCTACGATCGCAGCTGGGTAGATAAACAGGAAGGCACCCACGCCAAGGAAATCCTCGCGGCCGACATCGACGGCGACGGCCGCTCGGAGTTGTTCTCGGTGCTCGAGGCCGAGCTCGGGGCCGACAAGCGTATTGCCCACCCGGTTGAAATACGACAGTACACGCTCAACGCCGACGGCAGTTTTTCGCACTCGGTGCTCGGCACCATAGACGACAGGCAGACCCGCTTCCTGGTGCCCGGTGATTTTGACGGCGACGGCCGCGTCGAACTCATAGCCGCGGCCATGAAGACCGGCATTTATCATTTTGCACCACCCGCCCCGGGCTCGCCGGCTGGAACCGCCTGGACGCGGACCCTGGTGGACAACAACTCCTCGGGATTTGAACACGCCGCTTGGGCAACCGACCTCGACGGCAACGGCAGAACCGAGCTCTACGTGGCCGCCGACGACCAGCGCGAGCTCAAGCGTTACGACTGGACGGGCAAGGGTTTCAAGCGCAGCCTGCTGGGCAAGCTCGACGCCGATGTGCTCACCTGGAACATAACCGACGGCAGGATGTAGGCCGAAACGGTCGGCCCGGTTACAAACTCGCGCGGGGTCTACTTGCGCTTGTCCTGGGCGACCGCGTCGCGCCTGCGGAAGTAGCGCTCACGGTACCACCTCAGTTCTTCTATCGAAGCCCGGGTATCGGCCAACGCGGTGTGCGGGCTATCGGGCTTGTCGTAAGCCGCGTCCTTGCCGTACCAACGCTCGGCGATCTCCTTTATCGAACTCACGTCCACCATGCGGTAGTGGAGGATCTGTTCGAGCCTGGGAAAGTATCGCCTGATAAAACGTCGGTCCTGGTGGATGGAGTTACCAGCAAGGATGGCCTTGCCATCGGGGCATTGTCTGTCGATGACCTCGACGAGATCGTAGTCGACCTCGGCCAGCGGCCTGCCGGCCGCAAGTACGCGCTCGGTGAGTCCGTTGTCGGTATGCATATTCTCGACAAACGGATCCATCTCTTCGATTTTGTTGGCCGGCGTCTGCACCAGCCACTGCGCGCTCTCGATCTCGACCAGCTGACCATCGGTCACGATCACGGCCACTTCCATCGGCACGCAGGTGACCGGGTCCAGGCCGGTCATCTCCATGTCCAGCCACACCAGCAGTTCAGTAGAATCACCCATAACACAGGCGCTATCATGTTACGCACGCACCCCCAAGCAGCCTCCTTCCAAGCGCGGGCGGTAGCAGCGCGCCGCTCACTTGGCGCCGAGCGTTCTTCAAACTACAGTGAGGTGGTGCCACCAGCGGTCAATAAAAGCTTTGTCACCATCGTCTCGGGCCTGCCACGTTCGGGCACCTCGATGCTCATGCGCATGCTTGGCGCCGGCGGAATCGAACCGCTGAGCGACGGCAAACGCGAGGCCGATGACGACAACCCGCACGGCTACTTCGAGTACGAGCCGATCAGGAAGCTCGCCGACGACGCCTCGTGCATCTACCGGGCAGGGGGACGGTCGGTCAAGGTAATTTCAGCCCTGCTCGAGCACCTGCCCGCTGACCTCGACTACCGCGTGCTCTTTGTCCTGCGCGACATGACCGAAGTGCTGGCCTCGCAGCGCCGCATGCTGGGCAACCGGGGCAAGCCGGCCGAAAACGCCGGTGACGGTCGCCTGGCGGAGCTGTTCGGCCGCCACCTTGAGCAGGTCAAGAGCAGGCTCAACGCGGCGACCGGCACCGGGGTACTCTACCTGGACTACGCTGCCACGGTGCGGGATCCGGCCTCGGCCGCGCAACAGATCAACGTGTTTCTCGGGGGTGCTCTCAACGAAACCGCGATGGCCGCTGCCGTCAGCGGAGAGCTGTACCGTAACCGCGCGGGGCAACAGGCGTGAAAGGTCGCGGCCTGCTATGGCCCGCCGTGTTGCCAGCCGCAGGGTTGCTGTGGCTCCCGGTGCTTGATCTCGACAAGGACGCTGGCGAGCAGTATCCCCTGCGTGGCGATCACGACTCGGTGACAGAACTCGTCGGTCGCGCCAAGCGTGCGCTCGATCGCCAGGACGCCGATCAGCCAGCGCGGGAGTGACGCTCCACTGACTTCTCGGCCAGGTTGAGCACGCGCCCCGCTATCCTCGACCAGCTGTGCCGCCGAGCGACCTGCCTGGCCCTGCGCGCCAGTCTTTCTGCCAGCTCCGGGTCGGAGCGCAGCCGGGCGATATTTCGTACCAGCTTGCTGGTCCGTCCCGGGCTGTGCAGCAGCGCCGCCTCGTGGTGGGGAAACAGGTCACCCAGCTGGCCGATATTGCTGGCCGCTATGGGCAAGCCCGCGGCCGCGTACTCCCACACCTTGAGCGGCGAGAAATAAAAATCCTCGAGCTCGGGGTAAGGGGCAACGCCCACGTCCATGCGCCGGAGCAGGGCCGGCACCTCGCCGTGTTCCACCGCACCGGTCATCTCGATGCGGCCAGCCAGCGAATGCCTGGCCGCAAAATCCTCGACCTCTCCGCGCAGTGGCCCGTCGCCTACCACCAGCAAGCGGTAGGCCGGGTCGGCGGCGGCCAGGCGGCCGAAAGCCTTCAGTAACTTGTCAACGCCGTGCCAGGGCTTAAGGCTGCCGACAAACCCGATCACGAACTCACCCTTGGCACGCGACATGTCGCGGTCCTCCCAGGCAAACAGATCCTCGTTTACACCGCAGGGCACCACCCGTGTCTGCCGTCGTGACGCGCCGAAAGACTGCGCGTAGTCGATCAGCGCCGAACAGGTAACCAGCACCCGGTCGGCACAAGGAAAAACCATGTTGGCAACAGCGTCGGCGGTGTCTGCGAGTTCGAGCCGACGGTAGTCGGCCTGCTGCGCGGCCAACGGGGCGTTAATCTCCAGGAACAAGGGTACGCCGCGGCGCCGGGCATACTGCAGGCCCGCAAACGACCACAACGAGTGGCGTTCGTACACCAGGTCAAAACCCTCCGCGTCAGCCTCGAGTTTTTCCAACAAGGTCTGGTTGAGCAACAGGCTGTACACTTCCCAAGCCCGCGTAGTCTCCTCTCCGACTTCGCGGCTGCGCTTGGCCACCGTGCGGCGCAACTCTTCGAGCAGCGGATCGCTGGTGAGATCAACCACCGGGCACGCTGATGCACTGGCGTCGGCCGGCGGACGAGCGGTAAAGACCGTCAGGTCCTGTCCGCGCTCGACCAGCGCGGCGACCATGGACGACACGTGAACGGCGCTGCCCTGCGAGCCGACAACCGGCACTCCGCGATCAGCTGATACGTAGGCTATGCGCATGGACTCTTCTTACTCCAGGTAACCCATTTTCTGCAAGCGACGGCGAGTCTTCTCGTCGAGGGCTCCCGCGCGTTTGTGCCCCGGGGCTTCGGCCAGCGAGGCCTGCAACGCCGCCAGGGCAGTGGCCATCTCCGCCAGCTTGCCAGTGTTTTTCCCGGCCAGGTTCACCTGTTCGCCCGGATCCGCGGCGAGATTGTACAACTCCTCGCGCAGGGCCGGTTCCGCGCGCCCGGATTCGTAGATCACCTCCTGGCCAGGCGAGAAATTTTCCCACTCGGCTTCCTCGTTGACCACCACCTCCCGGCCACCCAGCTGGAGCCTGAGAACCCCGTTCTCGTCAATGCCGAAGGCCGTAACCACACCCTCCTGTTCGAGCACGCGCTCGGATTCGTCGGCCAGCAGTGCGACCCGGCCGGCCCGCAACAAGGACCCCTTCCACTCGGCGTCTACGCGCACCCAGTCGCCGGGGGACAAGAGATCAAAGGGCGACCGGCCTTCGCCATCGTCAAAACGAACATCGGGATCCACCTGCACGCTCAATCCCATGATCTCGAAGACGCCCGGGTCGCGGACCAAAGCCGCCAGCGGGGCGCGGATCTCGAGGTCTTCGTCTCCCCGGGAAACCCGTTTCACTTCGTCGGCCAGAAAACGCCCCCCAACGAAAACCCCTTTCGTGCGCACGCGGTCACCGACCACCAGGTCTGCGGGCAGCATGCGCCTGCGTGCCCCGCCACCTTGATCCTCTATGCGCAGGTACTTCCAATCGGCACGCCTGAGCGCTGTCCAGGTCTGCTTGCCGTGGGTCTCCTGGGCCAGCACCTGCCTTTGCTCACCGCCGCCTACCGCCTCCAACAGGGACCTGCTGCCCGACGGAAGCTCGCCCGAAATCCCGGCCAGCTCCAGCACGGTAGCCGTGAGGTCAACGATCTGCACCTGGTTTTCTACCCGGCCGGTTCGACCGCGCGAAGCCGGCAGGCGAAGTATAAGCGGAACCCTGAGCAGCTCGTCATACTGGGCATAACCGTGGTCGAGCCTGCCGTGCTCCATGAAACCCTCGCCGTGATCAGAGGTAACGACGACCAGCATTTCGTCCCAGATTCCGCGCGCGCGCAGGACCTCGAACAGGTGCCCCAGCACCGCGTCCAGCTCGGTGAGCTCGGCCTGGTAAAGCCTACGCAGCAGCGCGAGGTCTTCGTCGTCCAGCTCCAGTTCGCCGTCGCGTACGCCCTCCCTGAGCAACCACCAACGCCGGGACTCCACGCCCCAGGACGCGACCCTGTCCCTGTCAGAATCACTGATGCCGCGACTGCCCAGCAGGCCGACGGGCTCGTAGGGCCAGTGCACGTCGAGAAAATGCAGGTAGGCAAAAAACGGCCTGTCGTCGGCCTGGTCGAGCCAGGAAAGAAAGCGCTGGGCTATCAGCGGCGCATTGCCGGCGTCGTCAACGTAGGTGGCAAAGCCCTGGTCGAGGTTGCTGTAACGACGTCGCAGGTGATCATTCTGAACGAAGGCCGCGCTGCGATAGCCGGCAGCCGACAGGTGCTCGGCCAGGGTGTCGACGCTGTCGGGCAGCACGTCAACGCCGTCGTCGTAGGTCTCAAGCATGCCATGCTGAAAAGGAAACAGGCCGGTGAGCAGCGAAGGCACCGACGGCCGCGTCCACGAAGAGGTACTGAAAGCGTTATCGAAAACCAGGCCGTCAGCCGCGAGCTGGTCGAGCACGGGCGAACCGGCAGGCAACGCGCCATAGGCACCCAGAGCGTCGGCCCGCAGGGTGTCTATGCAGACCACCAGCACCGATGGTGGCGCTGGATCCGCCGCGCGCTCGCTGCAGCCAGTGACCAGCAGGCCCAACAGCAGCGGCGCGATGACGGTGAGCATGCTCACGCGCACTGAGCGCTTGCCTGCATAAGCACCTATCACCATCAGCCCTGTCCCGATTTACTCGAAAAACCCCAGGCGAGCCCCAGCCCGTACTCGTTGAGGTGATAGTTACGGCTGGTCCTGCTCGAAGACGAATCCCTGTACTTGTAGTCCATCTCCAGGACCAAACCGTCTACCCAGGGCAGCGGAAACTCGAGCTCCACGCGATAGGTATCAATGTCGTCGGTACGCCCGAAGTTGCTATTGGAGCCGAAGGGGCCACTGGCGCCCGCCACGACGTACTCCCGGTCTGAACGCCGGTAGCGCAGGCTGGCCTCCACCCCGGCTGGCAACTTGCTGTCAAAGCCCACTTCGATGCGCACGTCTTCGCGGTCGTAGTTATCATCGACGGCATCGCGCTCGGCGTACCTGAAGTAGGCCCTCGGGATAAACAGATCGTGGTAATGCCAGCGCAAGCCAAGTCGGCCCGCCCAGGCCTCAGAGTCACGCTGTTCGTTGGCGCTGTCGTACTCGTCCCAGTCTCTTTCGTAGAGTGCCCTGACGCGCCAGGCCCTGCTCACCCCGAACTTACGCTCAACACCGAGCACCATCTCGTCCTTGGAGTAGTGCACGTCGTCACCTCCGTCGCGGTCTTCAAGGCGAAGCCGCCGCGGGGTGTAATCATAACCGGCGAACACGTCGGCCACGTCGGTTTCATAAACAGCACGCCCCCCCAGTGTGAACGAATCCCTGGCCGATGACTCGCCGAACACCCGTCCGTTGACCCCGGCCGTTACGAGGTCCGGCAGCCAGGCAACGTCGGACCCGGTACGCCGGGCCAAGCGCGCACTGGCCTTGGTGAACCACGCGCCTTCCACGTCGGGACCGGGCTGAGAATAGCGCACGTTGTCGGTGTAGCCCTGCCAGACGTCCAAGTTGGCCTTCCACCTCGGTTCTTCACCACCGGCCATCGCCGTCCCAGCCAGGCCCGCAACGCTAACCACTACCACTGCAACCACCGCCGCAACCACCACTGTCACTTTTAATTCGTCATACAATTTCATCAGTTGTTTTTCCTTTCCAAGTGCCTTCGCACTTGCCTCTCCATTCGTCTCAATCCCGAAAAATCTACGCCCTCGGGCAAACCACCCGCCTGCCCGGACTCGCGGGTCTGCAGGCAGCGCCGCACTGCGGTCTCCAGGTTGTCGGGCCCCAGTTGATGGGGCTCTACAACTTCGACCATGCCGTTTTTTTCAAAAGCCCGCGCCCTCAGCAACTGCTCAACTCGGGGCTCAACCCGAGGCACCAGCACCGCCGGAACCTCCAGCGACAGCAGCTCGCACACGGTATTGTATCCCGCCATCGAAACACTGGCCGCCGCCAGGCCCAGAAAACACACGAGGTCGGGCCGATAGTCAAAGACCAGGAAGTCGTCGCCACAGGCCAGCATGCGACGCCTCAGCTCGCGTCGGTCCGCCGATGGCATGTCGGGCCCCAGGAATACGACCGAACGTATGCCGTCCCTGGCCAGGCGTCGACCGGTCTCTATCCACGAATCCACCAGCGCGACTCCGTCGCCGCCGCCGCCGCAGCTGACGACTACGAAGGGTCGTTGCTCGAGCGAAAACTCCTCTATGATGTCAGAGGTTTCTTCTTGCCGGGGCTTACGCGCCACGTAACCGCAGAACCGGGTGCGCTCGGCCACCGCGGGTGAAAACTCGTACAGCGACACCGGGTCAAAAACCTTGCGGCAACCAGCCACCCAGATTTCGTCGTAGTATTCTTCGAGGGCTTCGTAGACACCGTTTTTCTTCCAGCTGGCCACGATGCTGACGGGATCGTCGAGGACGTCGCGCAGCGTCAGGACGACCCGGGTGCCGGGCTGGCGTTTTTTGAAATAGCGGAGCGTCGGCAGCAAGTCGTTCTGCACTCCCAGCGGCGCGTTGTCGACCACGAACATGGACGGGTGAAAAGCCCTCGCTACGCTGCGCACCAGTTGCTCCCGGAGCCGTTGCACGCGCGAGAAACTCACCCGCAGGTGGCGACTCGAGTAGTCTTCGTCTCCCGACTTCCATACCCCGGGCAGCTTGACGAAATCAACGCCGTGGGGAGTCTCAAAACTCGCGGCCGAGTCAAGGCCGGTGAGCATCAGCGCGGTCACGTCATCCACGTGCCGAGCGATGTGAGACGCCACCGTCAGGCTTCGACGAAAGTGTCCGAGCCCGAAGGTATCGTGGGAGTAGAACAGCAGGCGGTGTCTCACGTCAGGCTCCCGCCCTCGCGATCTGCTCGCGCGTCTCGTCGAGCAGGGGGTCAACGAGCTTATGCCAACGAGGCCTGAGCGAGTAGTTGCAAGCCAGCCGCAGAAGGGTCGCTGCGGTGTACCAGGACAAGCGATCCTGCCTCGCTTCGACCGGGTAGGCATCGCGAAACAAGCGCTCGAGTTCGGCCGATCTCTCGTGCTCGTCCCACTGCACGGCCCGCAGTCGCAGGTGCGCGCAGAAGTTACCGATATCGAGTTCGCGGTCTCCCCTGCAGGTGGTATCCATGTCTATGAGCACCGGGTCGCCGTCGGTGAGGATTACCTGCTTGTCATAAAAATCCCTGTGCAATACCGCGTCTGGCTCAACCGCGGTCGGCTCCACTGCCTTGAGTTGCTCAAACAGCTCGGCAACGGCCTCGCCCCACGCCGGGTAAAGCGTGGGAAGAAAATCCACCCAGGAAACCAAAAGCTCTATCTCCTGTTCCACACCGAACAGCCGCTTGGCCCCGTCGACCTCCAGGGAATGAAACCCCGACAGCGCCGAGGCTATTTTTTTGATCGAGTTCCCCAGTCCGTCGCCGGTTCTCAGTACCTCGTCGAGCGAAAAACCGTCCACGGCTTCCACCAGGCTCAAGCCCAGCCCGGGGAGAAACGCGAGCGGACGGGGCACGCGAAAACCGCTGGCACGGCTGTTGATAGACTCCCAGGCCTGCCGCTGCACTTCGAACACCCGTTCGGGCGTGCCGCGGCGAAAAGAAACCTTGCCGTAGACCTTGCCACCCCTGGCGTCGCGATAACGCATCTGGCACCGCACGCCCGGGCGGTAGGCGATGACCTCGCAGCCGGTCAACGGAAAGTCGGAACCAGCCTCGGCTCTCACCAGCCCGGCGTCGAGACAACGCTCCAGCGTGGGCAAGCGATAGTCATAGGGAAACAAGGTGAGCAGCAGGTCGCGGTGGGCCAACGACGAGCAGCGGGCGCACGAGGGGCTGGGGGCGCCGTTGCAACTGTGGTCGTCGAGCTTGTCCACGAGCTGAGTGGCCAGGTTGTGGCCCACCGCGAAGGCCGAGGCCCGCAGGAAATCTCCATCGCCAAGTTGCAACAGGTAGTGACCGTTAAAATAACGACCCGGCTTTATCCAGGTTGAAGACAGCGTGACCTTTTCTATCTCGCGCCCTTCGAGAATCGGCAGGCGGCGAAAAGCGCGGCGCATGCGATCGGCGTCGAGCAGTTGCAGCATGGTCTCGGGCTTCAGCTTGCTGTTTTTCATCTGCCTTTGCCCTTTGTCCTGGCCGCGGTGGCAGCGACAGCCGAGACCCGGTCGGCCATGTCGAGCACCCGCTCCGCGTTGCGACGCCAGGTAAATCGCCTGTTCACCATCCTGCGCGCCTCGGCTGCCAGCTTTACCGACAAAGACGGTTTGCCGCGCAAGGTCTCCACCCGGTCGGCGATCTCGCGCACGGCCCCGGGACGATGCAGCAGCAGATTGCGACGGTCGGTAAACAGTTCGGCTATCTGCCCGGTGTCCGAGGCGACCACGGGCAGGCCAGCGGCCATGTATTCAAAAACCTTGAGCGGCGAAAAGTAGAACCCGGCCAACTTGGGATAAGGGGCCATGCCCACGTCCATGCGCGCTAGCCAGGCCGGGATCTCGTCGTGTTCGACGTGGCCACTGAAGGTCACGGCCGAAAGTATCTTCATCGACCGCGCCGAGCGCTCGAGCTCGCGGCGCAACGGCCCCTCGCCGACCACCAGCAGCCGGTAACTGTTGTCCTTGCGGTGCAGCAGCCTGAAGGCCCGGAGCAGCTCGTCCAATCCGTGCCAGGGCTTGAGGCTGCCCAGGAAGCCGAGGACAAAGGTCCCCGCTTCGCGCTCGAGCTGCTCTCGGCTGCTCGCCACCCGGGCAAACAGCTCGGGGTCGGCCGCGTTTGGTATCACCCTGACCCGGCCCGGCGCGCAGCCGTGCTCTACTACCCAGGGCTTGAGCTGGCTCGAGGGCACGATGAGCCTGTCGGTGTTGGAGAAAATATAGTGCTCGAGGGTTCGCGCCAGCTCAGGATTTTCGAGCCTGCGGTAACGCTGCTGCTCCACCCTCAGGGGTGCGTTGACCTCCAGCAGGTGAGGGACAGCGGCTGCGCGCGCGAACTTGACCGCCGAGTAGTTCCATAGCGAGTAGCGCTCGTACACCGCGTGTATCGGGCGGCGCTTGTGAATCTTTTCGAGCGTGCGACCGACTGTCTCGTTGAGCATGATCCCGCGCGCCTCGGTGGCGGCCGCTTGCTCGCGGGCCCCCTTGGCACCGGCTGACAGCGCGGTCTTGGTCCGCCGGCTGCTGCGCTCGGCCCCGAGGTCGCTCACCTGCACATAGGTGCTAGAGGCGTCGCCCGTGCTTCGGGCAGCCACGATGTGTACGTCGCAACGCAGGTCGACGAGAGCGCTCGTCAGCTCGGCAACGTGGGCCGAGGCACCCTTGTAGCCGCCCACCGGCACTCCCCGGTCCATGCAGACATAGACAACGTGGCGGCGACGCCTCACTGGACTTCGCCCCCCTGCCGGCCCTGCCGCAGCATGTCGCGCAGGCGGCCGGCGTTGACCTTGAGACTGAACAAGCGCTCGGCCTTTTTTCTGCCCGCCACGCCCATGGCCGCGGCCCGTCCGGGATCGTCGAACAGGCGCGCGAGGGCGTCGGCCAGGCCAGCGACGTCGTCGGGTTCGACCAGGTAGCCGTTCTCGCCGTCCTCTATTATCTCGGGTATGCCCGACAGAGCGGTCGACACCAGCGGCCGTGCGGTGGCCATTGCCTCGAGCAACACCGTGGGCAACGCGTCCACGTTGCCGTCGCCACCAACAATGCAGGGCAACACGGTCGCGGTCGATTCCCGCAGGTAGTCGCCCACTTCCTCGGTTGTCACCGAACCGGCAAAAATCACCGTGTCTTCCAGGCCCAGCGACGCGACCCTTGCCCTGAGGCTCTCTTCTTTCTCGCCACCGCCCACGATCACGCAATCAAAGTCGTAGCCGCGGTCGACAAGCGCCCGGCAGGCGTCGACGAGGTGGTGAAAACCCTTTTTCTCAACCAAGCGGCCCACCGACACTAACCTCGGACGGATAAGTTTTGCCGGAGCGCAGGCCTTGAAGCGGTCAAGATCCACGCCGTTGTAAAGACGCACTATCTTTTCGGGCGCACCGGGAATATCGGCCACCAGTTCACGCAGGTGCCTGAGGTTATAGTCGGTGACGGTCACCACGAAGCTGGCGCCGGCGATCTTCCACCTGAGCACTTCCTGGTCGACTTCGTCGTGGTAAATATCCTTGGCGTGCGCGGTGATACTGTAGGGCACGCCGGCCAGGCGCGAGGCCAGCGCCACCACGTGACCGGCCCGCGACGCGAAGTGGGCGTGCAGGCAATCTATGTCGTTTTCTACCACTAGCTGCGCCAAGCGGGTGGCGAGCCGCACGTACTTGCGCGGCAGCAGGCGTTCGCGCAAGGGCTGCGGAGGCAGGGGCCACAATACGGCCAGCTCTTGCTCGAGGCGACGGCGGGCGTGCTTCTTCTCGGGCAGACCAGCGTCGCTGTCTTCAACGTACACGGCCTCGGCCTTGAGCTCGTCGAGTATGCCGTGCTTGACCGGACCGTCCGGGTTGTGATGCAGCGAAAACACTGACACCTCTTCGCCGGTATCCTCCACCGCGCGGATTTCGTTTATGACAAAGGTCTCCGACACACGCGGAAACACCTTGAGCAGATAAGCTATTTTCCCCACCTTCGTTACTCCAATTTCAGTGCCGTCAGTCGTCCAAGTACTCGATCGTGCAGCGCCGTTCCTTGCACACCGCATCGGCGTCGGCACGGCACAAGTCCATCTGCACGCAGACCGGCTCCTCCCTGCAAGCTCCCTTGATAAAACGCCTGAGGTCGTCGCGATGCCAGCTGGTCACGGCGGCCTGTGCACCGCCCTGCTCACAAGGACAACAGCCCACCTGGTCAACGACCTCGCAGTGGTCGTCCTTGGCACACCAGAATATATCGTAGGGTAGGATCACCGGCTTCAGTTCGGCGGTCTTCTCGTAGAAAGACCGCGTACCCAGCACCAGCATAACCGCCGTGACCAGGCCCGCCGCGACAATCAACATCAGCGGGGTCAGGCTGGCGCGTCCCGCCTGCAAGACCATCTTGCTATCTCCTCTCTGCAACTGAACCTCCCCCATCCGGAGCAACGCTGGTGAGCAGCTCCGGGTCACCTGATTGCAACCGGTAGACCTTCCTATACCAGCCATCCTGTTGCACCAGCTCCTCGTGCTTACCCGACTGCGTTACACGTCCATCTTCTATCACCAGTATTAGATTGCTGCCCTGGAGCTCCGAGAGGCGGTGGCCCACGCGAATGGTGGTCCTGTGTCGCGACAGGCGCCGGAGTGTGCGGTTGAGCTGGGCCGCCGAACTGGCGTCGAGCGAAGCCGTGGGCTCGTCGAGTATCAACACGCTTGGGTTTTTTACCATGGCCCTGGCAATGGCGATCTTCTGTCGCTGTCCGCCCGAGAGGGTGTCACCCCTCTCGCCTATAACTGTATCGTAACCATCGGGCAGTCCCCGGATAAAATCGTCAGTGTCGGCCGCCTCGGCCGCCGCCACTATTTCTTCTTCGGTGGCCTCCGGTTTTCCGTAGGCGATGTTCTCGGCCACCGTCCCGCGAAACAGCATCGGGTGCTGCAGCACAACGGCTATATGCTCCCGCAGCGAATCGAGCGTGTAACGGCTTATCTTCTCGCTGTCTATCGTTATCGAGCCCGACAACGGGTCGAACAACCGGGGTAGCAATCCACACATGGTCGACTTACCGGCACCATTGGGCCCCACTATCGCCACCGTGCGCCCGGGCTTGGCCGTAAACGACACGTCACGTAGCACGGACACGCCCTTGCTGTACTCGAAACACACGTTCTTGAAACGCACGTGCCCCTCGAAAGCCGGCGCCTCGGCGGCCCCACGATGCACCTTCACGCGGTCGTCTTCCCTGAGCACCGAGAACACCCTCTCGGCGCAGGCCGAGGCCTTAGCCAGGCGACCGGTCACCCTCGATATGCGCCGCAAGGGGCGGTACATGCCGCTGAGGTAGGCTGTAAAGACCAGCAGGTCCCCGGGGGTGAGCACGCCCGAAAGAACGCGGGCCACGCCGAACCACAGCACCGACCCGGTGCCAAGGGCAATGACTACCTCGGCCACGCGCTCCAGGTTGGCCTCCAGTCTCACGGTTTTCAGCCCCGACTTGAGGTTGCGCTTGTTCGACTCACCAAACCTGCGGTCTTCGTAATCCTCGCGGCCGAACACCTGGATCACTGACACCGCCTGCAGCATTTCGCCCACCATGGCTGCCATCTGCCCTTCGCGCTTGCGCTGCTTGCGCACCGCCTTGCGCAGGTGCCCCGACATGCGAAACACGGCGACCCCGAGCAGCGGCATTACCGACAGCGCGATCATGGTGAGCTGCCAGTCCATGGCCGCCATGACGATGATCATGGCAACCAGCACCAGTACCTGCGTGAAGACTATGAGTACCGCGTCCACGAGCATGTCGCGCATCATGTTGGCGTCGCCCGTGGCGCGCAGCAGCAGGTCCCCCACTCGTTGGCGGCGGTGATAAGACAACGACAGGCGCTGCAGGTGAGCGAAGAGCTTGCGCCTGATCTTGAACGTCACCTGCTGACCGGCCGAGGCGATAAGGTAACGCTGCGTGAAGGTAAACAACCCCCACATCAGGCTCACGGCAAGCAAAAGGGCGCAGGAAATACTCACCACGCCCATGGCCCCGTAGCCCTTGAGCATGGCGTAGGGGAACACCCACTTCACCCTGCCCGCTGGCAGCAGGGCGTAGTCGAAGACCATCTTCATGGGCCACGGCCGCGCGATGACCATGAGCACGGCACCCAGGCTGCAGAGCATGGCGACCAGCAGGTCGCGACGCACGGGCGTGAGGTAGGGGCCAAGCTCGGCCGCGTTGGCCGACAACTTCTGCCACGAAACGCGGCGGAACAATTCGTTCCTGCGTATTTTCATCGGGCCCAGTGAACTCCCCGCGGCAGCTAAAACCCACGACTCCTAATCGCAAGCATAGCCCGTGCGGTTCCAGTTGCTAAATAAAACCGGTCAGCCTTAACGCCGCCGGAACTCAATCGCCACGCTGTTTCTTGGAAATCACCTTGAGCGGAAAAGCAACGCCGCCCGGGAGACCCTTGGGAGTACACACGCCGTCGCCGGCACCCAGGGAGCTGTCGCACTCGCTGTCAACAAGACAAGCGCCGCTCAGTAGCCCCGCAGTACAGGTAGCATCGTTTGAAAAACTCTCGTCGATCACGACGGCCGAGCAGGCAATGCGCTTGCTGTTGCTCACGATTCGAGCCGAGCCACCGCGTATGTTGGAAGGAAGGCCGGCGATCACTTCATCCTCGCTCAAAACCTCGGTGTTGTCGGTGCCGACTGTGAGGGTGCCGCCTATGGGAACGTCCTCGGCACCGTTGCCCACGGGGTCGCCCACGTCGTTAAGAGGCGGGCCACCTATGGAGTCGAAGATCTCTACACCTATCCTTATGACCATGCTGTCCAGGGAGGTGCAGCTAAACACCGTTTCCATACCGTTGTTGTGGATCACGTTGGGCACGTAAAAAATGGTGCGCGCTGTCCTGCCGCCAAAAATCGGGTTGGGGCTGTCGACCACGCCCGAGTAAGCCGGCGCCGCCAGCAAGCCGACAAGGGCCACCGAACAAAAAATTTTCATGCCTATTTTCATCATCTATCTCCTAAAAAAACGTTACTTCACTGCCCCAGCCCCTGGGCCAACTGACACATCTAACAACATATCCCGCACCCCACTGACCAGAACAAAAATAGCCATCTCCCATCCATCTCCTTGAAAAAGCGGCTAAAAAAGAGCTCCTCTCGCCGGGACTCCCCCTAGCCACACATAGGGCACCCGATAATATGCAACTCCTATGCCACGGAGTGCCCCCCAGCTGGGGGTAACCAACACGCAAGGCGGCAGGTAGTGGTCAATGGGCTGTGTACGATGCTGACGACCGCGGGCTCACCTTGGCCTGCGCTGTATAACCGTGCAGGGGCTGGCAAACGTCTGCCGAACGGCGAGAAAAGGCCGTCCGCCGTAGCGCAGCTACGGGCCAGCAGCTCAGGCGGCCAGGCTCACCGGCAGGTGGGTGATGCCGCTTATGAAGTTGGACGGCCTCCGCGGAGGCGGCACGTCGTCCAGCAGTCGCAGGCCGGGCATGGCGCGCGCCACTTCCTCGAACATCACGCGCAGCTCGAGACGGGCCAGGCTCGCGCCCAGGCAGAAGTGCGGGCCCCATCCAAAGGCGATGTGCTCGTTGGGGTCGCGGGTAATGTCAAAGTCCATCGGCTGGTCAAACGCGCGCTCGTCGCGGTTCGCCGAATCGTAGAGCAGCAGCAGCTTCTCGCCCTCGGCTATGGTCTGCCCGTGCAGTTGGACGTCACGCGTGGCAACGCGCGCCATGTTCTTGATCGGAGTTACCCAGCGCAGCATCTCCTCGACGGCCGTCGGTATACGCGACGGGTCTTCTACCAGGGCCGCGAACAGTTCAGGCTTGCGCAGCAGCTCGTACATACCGCCCACTATCACGTGGCGAGTCGTCTCGTCACCACCCACGAGCAGCAACAGCGACTCGTACAGCAGTTGCTCTTCGCTCAGTTGCTTGCCGTCGATCTCGGCGTGCACGAGTATGCTGATGAGGTCGTCCTGCCTGGGCCGAGCCCGGCGGTCAGCGATCACCTTCTGCTCGTACTCGGTATACTCGAACATCGTCAGCGCGGCCTTTTCCATCTGCGCAGGATCGTTGGCCGAGGCACCACACACCAGCTCGTCGGACCAGCGCAGCAAGGCCGCGTGGTCGGCCGGGTCTATGCCCAGCATGTCGCCGATGACAATGAGCGGTAGCCACGCGGCAAAATCCATCACGAAGTCGAACTCGCCCTTGCTGACAGCCTTGTCGATGAGGCCACGGCAGATCTCGCGTATGCGCGGCTCGCGGGCCTGCACCTGGCGCACAGTGAATCCCTTGTTGACCAGGCCGCGGCGCTTCTTGTGCTCGGGGTCGTCGAGGTCGATCAGGTGCGGCAGCGGCGGCGTGGCCGGCCTGATCCCACCGGTATTCGAAAAAGTCCCAGGGTCCTTGGCCACCTCGAGTATGTCGTGGTAGCGGCTGATTCCCCATATGCCCGACGGCTCGTCCCAGTAAGCGGGCGCGTTGTCGCGCATCCAACGGTAGGTGTCGAAAGGCTCACGCTCATAGAACGTGCCCTCGATGAGTTCGACGTCAGGATTAATCGTGTGGTCTGTCTGGGCCATGGGCGACGTTATCTCCTTGGGTAAACTGGCTGCCGTGCAGGTCAGGCGGGCGGCGCAAGGCCAGCCGCAAACACGTCCACCACGCGGTACAGGCGGCGGGTGAGCGCCTCGAGACTGTTGCCCTCGTGTTCGTCGAGCATCATGACGCCGAACAGTCCGGGCAGCAGCATGGTAACGGTTTCGTAGGCTTCGAGTTCGCTGCGCACGAGGCCGCGATTGCCGGCTTCTTCGAGGTAGGCGGTAAGCACCATCACGAGTTCGATTTCCTTGTCGGCCAGCTCGGCGGTGTGCCTGAACACTGCCACGAACATCTCACGCAAGAGCTCGCGGTCTTCCCGCGACAGGCACTCCACCATGGCGTGGACCACCTGGCGCAAAAACGCCCTGGGCTCGGCTCGGCTGGAAGGGTCGAGTTGCCCGGCAACCTGCCGCTGGTAATCCATCAAGAGCTCGAGCAGCACGTGCTCGCGGGTAGGAAAGTGCAGGTAGAAAGTGCCGCGGGCCACGCCGGCGGCGCGCACTATCTTTTCGATCTGAGCACCAGCCACGCCCTCGCGCCTGAACTCGACAAGCGCCGCGACCATCAACTTGTCGCGCGTGGCCTGGCGCTTGAGTTCTCTAGGCGGGGTCTCCACTGCTGTGCTGTCGGCGGCTTGCGGCACTTCACTGACATATGTCAGTGACACGCGTCAGTCAAGAAATCGTGATTGCCGCTACTTGAAAAACAACAGCGGCTGCCCTACTTCCTGTCTGGCTTGCCGACGTAGAATAATGCTCGTACGAAGAGGAAAATTACCTTGCTCCTTTTGACCCGAATCGCGCTGTTCGCCGCGCTGCTGGTCAGCAGTGTAAGCCCGGCCGCAAATCCTCCCCAAGCGGATCCCCCGGCTGGAGCGACCGCGCTTCGTTTCACCGCCATCCCCGACCAGAACGCCACCGAGCTCAAGGCCAGGTACAAGCCCGTGGCCGACTACCTGGCCCACCGCCTGGGCATAGCCGTGGAGTACGTGGCCGCGGCCGACTACCAGGCCTCGGTAGAGATGTTCAAAAACGGCGACGTGCTGCTGGCCTGGTTCGGCGGGCTCACTGGTGTCCAAGCCCGCGCAGCGGTGCCCGGTGCCCACGCCATCGTGCAGGGCGCCGAGGACCCGCAGTACTACAGCTACTTCATCGTCCACCGCTCGGCCGGGCTGGATCGCTCAGAAGAGTTCCCCCTCGCCATCGCCTCGTTGCCCTTCACCTTCGGTTCGGAAAGCTCGACCTCGGGGCGGCTGATGCCCGAGTACTTCCTGCACCGTGCCACCGGTCGCTCCCCGAGCGAGTTCTTCGAGCAGGCCTACGGATTCTCGGGCAGCCACACGCGCACGGCCGAGCTTGTATGCTCGGGCGGCCGCATCAAGGCGGGAGTCATCAACTACCTCACCTGGAACAGCATGGTAGCCGACGGCCGCGTGGACACGACCGATTGCCACGTGCTGTGGAAGACACCCGTATACGCCGACTACAACATGACGGCCCACCCCGACATCGAACGGCTCTTCGGCGAAGGCACTACAGCCCGACTGGCGAGCACGCTGATGGAGATGGACGACCCCGCCCTGCTGGCCGCCTTTGCCCGCAGCCGACTGATCGCCGCCGATGACAGTGAATTCGAAGGCATAGCGCAGGTGGCCCGTGAGCTGGGACTGCTCCGGACCCGGGATCCCGCGCGCTGAAGCCACTGCTCAAGATCAACGACCTGCGCGTAGACTACGACGGCCGAACGGCGCTCGCGGTTGACCATCTGGCCATCGGGCCGGGCGAGTGTGTGGCCGTGGTCGGCCCCAGCGGTGCGGGTAAGACCACGCTGCTGAGATCCTGCAACGGCACCGTGCCCGCCGCTGCCGGTGGTGTGGCCATCAACGGACGCCTGCTCTCGGACGTGGGTGAACGCGAACTTCGCCGAACGCGATCCGAGCTCGCGTTCATACCGCAGGACCTCGCGCTGGTTCCCGAGCTCAGGGTGGTGGCCAACGTGTTGGCTGGTGGCTTCGGCCGCGGAGGCTTATTGACTGCGCTGCGCGCGCTGCTCAAGCCTCGCCGCGCCGACACCCAACGTGCCTTCGAACTGCTGCAACGCGTGGGCGTGGGCGACAAACTCTACCAGCGCAGCGACAAACTCTCGGGCGGCGAGCAGCAACGGGTAGCCGTGGCGCGCGCGCTGTTCGCCGGCCCTCGCCTGCTGCTGGCCGACGAGCCGGTTGCCAGCGTGGACCCGGAACGCGCACGCGACACCCTGGAGCTATTACTCGATCTGGCCCGCGAGCAGGGATTTGCGCTGCTGGTAAGCCTGCACAACCTCGAGCTGGCGCGCGGGTTGTTCGGCCGCCTGCTGGGTCTGAGGCGCGGCCGCCTGCTGTTTGACTGTGCCCCGGCAGAACTGGGCGACGACGAGCTGGAGGCGCTGTACGCGCTGGATCCGAGCGAAGATGAGCAGCGCGACTGACAGCCGCGCGGGCACGCAGCGCGCGGTGGTCGGTGCCGGCAAACGCCGCGCGGTAGTCGGCGCGATCGCGGCCGCTGGTCTCGCCTCGGCCGCCTTGCTCAGCGCCCAGGGCCAACTGACGCTTCCCGGCCTCGAGTCGCTCGAACTGCTCGGGCGTTTTTTTTCACATGCCCTGCGACCGGCCCTGGACTACGGCTCACCCTTCGTGCCGGTGGGCGCGCCACCACTGCTGCTGCAGGTAGCCACCGCCACCTGGCGAACCGTACAGCTGGCCGTGGCTGCCATGAGCCTGGCGGTTCCAGTTGCCCTGCTGCTGGGCTTCGCGGGTGCCAGCGCCTGGTGGCGACTGCCGGGGCCTGGCGGGCGCGCCGTCTTGCGGCGCCTGGGCCCGCTGGTCTACGCGCCGGCGAGGGTCGTCATGACACTGGCGCGCTCGGTACACGAGCTACTGTGGGCACTGCTGTTCCTGGCGGCCGTGGGCCTGAGCGACACCGCGGCCGTACTGGCCATTGCCATCCCCTACGCCGGCACGCTGGGCAAAGTGTTCTCCGAGATGATAGACGAGGCGCCGCGTGACGCCGCCGTGCAACTGACCGGCAGCGGCGCTACCGCGGCCCAGGCCTTCTCGCTAGCGCTGTTGCCTCGTGCGCTGCCCGACATGGCGGCCTACACTTTCTATCGCTTTGAGTGCGCCCTCAGGTCGGCCGCGGTGCTCGGGTTTTTCGGCCCCGAAACACTGGGCAAGTTCATACGGCTTGCGTGGAACGAATCGCTTTATGCCGAACTGTGGACCTACCTCTACGCGCTGTTCGCCTTGATAGCAGTGAGTGACATGGCAAGCCGCGCGCTCAGGCAACGGTTTCTCGGCGAGACTCCGGCGCGATGAAAACGAGTGTCGATGAACTCAGGCGCACTCGCCCGCGCAGCCGGCTGTTGCGAGCCGCAGCATGGGCCGTGGCGGCATTGGTCGTGTTTTCGTGGATGAGCGGAGACTTCGGGCTTGAACAACTCGGCGGCGAACGCCGCCTGGCCAACCTTGAACGGTTTACGGGCGAGCTTCGTCCCTGGCCCGTGCAACAACAGGGCGGCTTCGACGCAGGTTCGACCGCCGACTGGCGAACCGTGTACGACTGGGCCGCCGCCCTTATGGCTGACGGAGGCAGCAAAGCGCTCGCATCTACGGCCGCCATCGCCGTGCTGGCCTCGGTACTGGCGGCGCTGGTAGGCTACCTGGCCTGCTGGCCTGCGGCGCGAAACGTTGCCCGCCCGGCGCCCTTCTTCGGCGGCCCGGCCGTTGCCGGCCAACGTCGAAGACTGCGACTGGCGCACTGGGCCTGGTCGGCACTCAACCACTCGGTGCGCGCAGTGCTGCTGTTTGCGCGCGCTGTGCCCGAGTACCTGTGGGCCTTTCTGCTGGTGGAGTCGCTGGGCTACACGGCCCTTCCGGCCGTGCTGGCGCTGGCCCTGCACAACGCTGGCATACTGGGCCGGCTGGGAGCCGAGACGGTGGAAAACATGCCCCCGGCTGCCGCGCGTGCTTTGGCCGCTGCCGGTGCGTCGAGATCACAGACCGCCGCGGCTGTGTTTCCGAGCCTGCTGCCGCGACTGCTGCTGTACTTCTTCTACCGCTGGGAAACCTGCGTGCGTGAAGCCACCGTGCTGGGCATGCTGGGCGTGCTGTCGCTGGGCTCGCTCATACGCGACGCCCGCGCGGGCAATCTTTACGACGAGCTGTTCTTCTACGTGCTGCTGGGGGCGCTGATGGTGCTGGCTGGCGACCTGCTGTCGGCGCTGGCCCGCGGTCTCGTGCGCCGGGCTTGAGAGGAACGGCGTTTCCCGGTTCAGGCCGTCGCCGAGGAGGCGCTGCCGTGACGCAGCAGGCGGCCGGGCAGCGGGTCGTCGGCAGATACAGTGTCGCGACCGTCGCGACGAATGATCACACCATTCACGACCACGAGATCTATGCCGGTAGCGTCGACGACCAGGCGGTCGGCGCCGCCGGGCATGTCGTTCACACGCCTTAGTTCGCCGGCGGCCACCGTCTCGGGATCAAACAGCACGAGATCTGCTGGCCGACCCTCGGCCAGCAGACCCCGATCTGACAGCCCGAAGACCTCGGCCGGGCGAGATGTGAGCATGCGCACGGCCTGCTCCAGCGAGAGCACGCCCTTGTGACGCACCCAGTGGCCCAGCAAGTGGGTCGAAAAGCATGCGTCGCAAAGCTGGCTCGCGTGCGCGCCGGCGTCTGACAGCCCCAGCACCGCGCAGTCAGCCGTGAGTAGCTCGCCCAGCTCGTCCTCGTCGTAGTTTACAAAGGGCATGCGAAAGCGAACCGCCAACTCGTGGCGCAGCGAAAGGTCTAACACCAGGTCGAGCGCGGCAACACCGCTTTCAGCCGCCAGCTCCACCACCCGGTGGCCCTCCAGGTCGGGCTCGGACGGACAGGAGCTCACCACCATCTCCTCCCACAGCCCGTTGAAAAACTCGGGCGGATGCTCGGGACCTATGCCCTGCCGGGCACGTTCACGCCACGCAGGGTTCGCGTAGATGCCCATTCGTTCGGTGGTGGTGGTGGCCTTGGAGATTTCCGCGAACTCCGGCCTCGCTTCAAAGGGGAACGGCTCGTCGAAGGTAAAATCGAACTGCAGCGACCGGCAGCTCACCTGCGGCACCACGTCTACGCCGCTGTCCACCATCTCCTGCGACTTGCGCATCATGGCCTGCCCGCTGCCCGGGCCGGCTATGCCCGCGAGCAGTGCCGTCCAACTGAGCGTGCGGCCGGTCTCTCGGGTGATCTGCTCCATCTCGTTGAACAGAAACTCGGGCCCGGCCGTGGCCTGCATGATTCCGCGCCCGGCGGCCCCGAGCTCGCGCGCGAGCGCGCAGACTTCTTCGAGGGAGGCCACGCGGCTGGGCACCGGCAGCCCGCCGTGCCCCACGTGCGTGGGAGACCGCGAGGTAGCAAAGCCCAGGGCGCCGGCGGCCAGGGCCTCGCGTGCCAGGCTGCACATCTGCGCTATTTCTTTCTCGCTGGCCTCGCGCTCCGCAGCTGCCTCGCCCATCACCCAGGTACGCAACGGAGTGTGGCCCAACAGCACGGCGGTGTTGATGGCCGCGCCGCGACTCTCCACCGCGTCCAGATACTGAGGAAAAGTTTCAAAGGGCCAGTCGTCGGTGAGGCCGGCAGTAAGCGACTCGAAGCTCATGCCCTCCACTTTTTCGAGCGTGCGCATGATGAGCGCGCGATGCTCGGGCCTGGTGGGAGCGACGCCAAATCCGCAGTTGCCCATCACCACGGTGGTGACCCCGTGCCAGGGCGAAACCGACAGCAGCGGGTCCCACATGATCTGCGCGTCGTAGTGGGTGTGTATGTCTACGAAGCCCGGGCACAGCACGCGCCCACCGGCGTCGATGGTCTCGCGGGCCTCACCGGGTGCGCTGCCAAGGGCCACTACTCGACCGGCATTTACGCCTGCGTCACCCGCGAAGGCCGGGCCGCCGCTGCCGTCGATTATCGTCGCGTTGGTTATCTTGAGGTCGTAGTTCACGCTTGGGTTGTATTGCCCCGCGGCAGCGGTGTGTCCAGCCCGCGAGCGGTTGTCTTCAGGACCGGTCGAGCTGGGCGGCCAGGTCTTCTACCGCAGCGGCGTACTCACGCACGGTGTCGGTGATGATGTCGGCCACTGTTTTCACCTCGTCTATGCGGCCGGCTACCTGCCCGGTCAACGCGATGCCGGCCTCGAGGTCGCCATCAAAGTAGACCTGCTTGACCCCGCCCGCCAGCGTGGCCATCGCCTCCCCCTCGCCTGCTTCCAGGGCCTCGGAGGTCGTGGTTCGCAGCGCGCGCAGGCAGGGACCGGCTCCCGCGTTGATAAACACAGTGTCGGTCTCGGCGGCCCCGGTTATGGCGCGCTTCCAGTTTTCGTGCACCGGCGACTCGGCGGACGACACCATGCGGGTCCCCATCTGCACGCCCTCGGCCCCGAGCGCGAAGGCGGCCGCCATCGACACTCCGTCGGCAATTCCGCCGGCGGCAATTATCGGCACGTCGACCCGCGATCGTATCAGCGGCACCAGCACCAGGCTCGACACCGGGCGCGGCCCCTTGAAGCCACCGCCCTCGCCGCCCTCAACGATAAGGCCGTCAACGCCCGCGTCCACGGCCTTCATGGCAGCCCGTAGCGTGGGCACCACGTGGAACACCGTCAGGCCAGCGTCCTTGAGCGAGGCGGTGAGCTTGTGCGGGTCACCGGCCGAGGTCGAAACAAAACTGACCCCCTGCTCGACCACGAAGTCGACGATGTCGGGATCGCGCACGAAGGCCAGCGCGACGTTGACGCCGAAAGGCTTGTCGGTGAGTTGGCGCATCAAGGCTATCTCGTTGCGAATCGCGTCGAGCTCACCCGACGAGGTCTCGATGATGCCCATTGCGCCGGCGTTGGACACCGCCGACGCGAGTTGTGAACGGGCTATCCAGCCCATGGGCGCCTGCATTATGGGCGTGTCAACGCCCAGCATCCTGGTCACGCGGTTATCGAATTTCATATTGCCTGTTGTCCCCTGTCAGTCGTCGTTGCTGACGGTGCCGCGCAGCCCCTTGACAGCGCCACGGTGGTGCTTGCTGCGCAGTCGGCGCTCGCGGTTGGCCCGCGACGGCGAGCTGGCGCGGCGCGGGCGCGGAGCAGACAGCGCGGCAAGCAGCAGTTCGCGCAAGCGATCGCGCGCGGCTACCTGGTTGCGGTACTGGTGACGATACTCGGCGGCCACTATGCGTACGCGCCCGAGCCGGTCCATGCGTCGAGAGCATGATTTGCGCAGGCGTTCGACCACCGCCGCACCCAACAGCCCCGTGGCGCGGTCGATCTCAAACAACAGCTCCACGCGAGTAGCGACCTTGTTGACATTCTGGCCACCGGGGCCGCCGCCTCGAGTGTAGCGCACGCTCAGTAAGGCCCCCGGGATAACCAGGTGTCCGCGTATTCTCAAGTCCTGTTGGCCGGCCATTAGCTCGCCCTTAGCCCTTGCAACAAGCGCCCGCTCTCAAGTGCCATCACGTGGCATAAGGCGTATGGCGACCGAGAGGCTGTTGTCAAACAACAGACCGATCCACCAATCGGCCCAACCGTAGCGCGCACGCATTTCCTCGCGGATAAATTGGTGGGCTATGTCCCTGTGAACCACCAGTGCCCAGTAAGGGGAGGCGGTATCACCACGCGCTATCTCCACCTTGATATCCACGTTGAGATCGTCCAAGAACGGACGGTCGGGCGTGGCAGCCTCTATCCACAGCTCGCCCTCGGACTGTATGATCCACACGCGGGTTTCCCGTAACTGCCCGTCGCCGCCCTGCGTGCGCAGCAACACCACCTCTCCGCTCTCGGCCGCGAAGATAGTGATACCAGCCACGAGCAACAGCACGCACAACGCCCCCACGAGCAGCCTCAGCATGGTCCGCCTGGTCACCGTTCAGTCTCCCTCGTATGCATTCTGCGATCGCCCCCGCGTATCCTGCCAACGACAGCCCGCCCTGGCAGGGTAGCAGACCCGACGCCAAAGTAACTGTCCACTGCCGCGCCACCGTCACCACGCGCTTTCAATATACCCCGGCAGTCGTACATACTGCCCCCGCATGGCTGTGCGCTCTACAGGATCAAGCTGCGCCGGGTTGGCACGCGCGAGCGCTGCCTGCCTCTTGCTGCTGGCGGGTTGCGCCGGGCGCGGTGAAGCCACCGTTGCCGCCGCCTCAAGTCTGCGCGCGGCCATGCCCGCACTGATGTCCGCCTGGCGCGGGCAGTCGCAGGTTACACTGACCGTCAACGTAAATTACGGCGCTTCGGGCAGCCTGCGTCGTCAGGTCGAAGCCGGGGCCCCTACCCACGCGGTATTCCTGGCCTCGGCACGGCAGGTGGACCGATTGCTCGAGCAGGGCCTGATGGACGCATCCACGCGAGTGGTCGTGGCCGGCAACCAACTGGTGCTCTCGGGGCCGGCGCGCTCGGAGGGGCTCAACTTCGAGGGACTCGCGTCGCTGGCCCCTGGCCAACTGCTGGCCATGGGCGACCCCGACACCGCGCCAGTGGGTCGCTACGCGCGCGACTACCTGCAGGCGCTGGGCAGCTGGGAGGCCGTGAAGCAACGGGCCGTGTACGCAGCCAACACCGCCGCGGTGCTTGCCTACGCCAGGCGAGGAGAAGTTACCGCGGCCATCGTATACGATAGTGACTTGTTGACGGTAGACGACCTGCTGCTGCTCGACCGCGCCAGGCCGGGCTTGGCGACCCAACCACTGCTCGTCGCCGCGCTATCGGCCGACGCCCCCTTGGAGTTGGCCGACTTCCTCTCCTTCGTCGTTTCCCAAGCGGGGCAGAAGGTGCTCGCCGAGTACGGCTTTCTGCCGGCCCCCGGAGATACACAGTGAACGCCGCGCACGCCTTCCCGGTGCTGCTGTCGTTACAGGTTGCCCTGGGCGCGCTGCTGGTGATCCTGCCGCTGGCCCTGCCGCTGGCCCGCCTGCAGGCGCGGAGCCATTACCGCGGCCGCTCGCTGGTGGACGCGGCGGTATTACTGCCCCTGGTGTTGCCGCCCTCGGTGGTCGGCTACCTGCTGGTCGTCGTGTTTGGACGCAGCGGGCCCGTTGGCGCGCTGCTCGACGCGGCCGGCCTGCGGATAATCTTCACCCCTGCGGCCGCCGTCATTGCCTCTGCGGTCGTGGCGTTTCCCATACTGGTCCGTACCGCCCAGGCGGCCATTGCCACGGTCCCCCGGGAGATAGAAGAAGCCGCTGCTTCGCTGGGACTGTCACCGGCAGCCGTGTTTGCGCGCGTCACCGTGCCAGCCGCGTGGCGGGGCCTCGCGGCCGCGGCGGTGCTCGCCTTCGCTCGCGCCATGGGAGAGTTCGGTGCCACGCTCATGTTCGCCGGCAACATGCCCGGTTCGACAAACACCATGCCGCTCGAAATTTTCAGTGCCTACGAAAGCGGTGACGACGGCCGTGCCCTGCTCTACGTCGCCGTACTCACCGCCGTGTCGCTGGCAGTGGTCCTGATCGCGTCTCAACTTGAAAACCTGAACAGGGAAAAGGGTTCATGAGCAGCCCGGTTCTCGATGCCAGCTTCGCCCTTACCGCGGGCAGTGGCCCAGGGGCGTTCAACATCACGGTGGACTTCAATCTGGAAGCGGGCGTCCTGGTTCTTTTTGGTCGCTCGGGAGTCGGTAAAACCCTCACGCTGAGGGCCCTGGCCGGACTGGAGCGCCCCGACCACGGGCACATAGCCTTCAACGACGTAACCGTGTTCGATTCGCCCGCCGGCGTATGGGTGCCGGCTCACCAACGCCACGTTGGATGGGTACCGCAACACAATGCCTTGTTTCCGTTCGTCTCGGTACAGGCGAACGTCGGATTCGGGCTACCGGCCTCTGAACGCCGAGGGCCGAGGGTAACCGGCTTGCTCGGGGAACTGGGATTAGAACAGCTGGCCGACGCTTCGACTGATCGACTGTCTGGAGGTGAACGCAAACGCGTTGCCCTGGCGCGAGCGCTCGCCATTGAGCCCTCTCTGCTGCTTCTCGACGAGCCGTTCGCCTCTATAGACCGGGACGGCCGCGACGAACTGATCACCCTGCTCCAGCGCACGCTCGACCGCTTCTCGGTGCCGGCGGTTATGGTCACCCACGACGCCGGTGAAGCAAGAAAACTGGCCAGCTCTATAGTGCTCTACGAACGGGGCCAGGCAACCCGACAGGTCGACCCTGCCGGGTTGTTCGATGACCCTGCCTGACGGGACCGGGTACCTGTCTGTCAGGGGTTCACGCAACTCGGCGCCGGTCCACCCAGGCAGATAATCGAATCGGCCGAGCACTGTCCGCGAGCCACGCTGTGGTCATTCTTACACTGCTTTACGCAAGCCCTCTTGGCGGTACCGGTCGGGCAAGACCTCTTGCACTGGCCGTAGGCCTGGGAGGCGTCACGTCCGCAGTTCTTCTCGCCGGACTTGCACTGCTTGGCACAGTTCGAGTCGATGGGATCTACGCAAACCCCCAGGCAGTCCGACCGGGCAGTTACACATCCTTCCTTCGCCTCGGTTCGATCCTGCTTCGCCTGCTCGACACATACCACGTACGTCTCCTTGCAAAGCGGGCCACAGTTTTCGCACGCGAAAATACAATCCCCGTGGTCGGTCGTACAGGAAGCAAGGCAATCGGCCAGCTCGGGTTCCGTGAACGAAGCGTTACAATTTCCGTCACAGAGACTCTGGTCATCATCGCAATCGGTGGGACAGGTGGCCGCGTTCGTATCGCAATCCAGATCACAGACCGGCAGCGACTGGCGACAGGAGAAACGCGCAATCTTCCACTCAGCCTTATCCTGTTTCTTACACGACCGCTGAACCTGGGCGCAAACGCTGGCGCAGGTCGCACCGGGTGCCGGTTCTGGAACAACTACCGCCATCATGGCGGCGACCGTTGCGAACAAAACAATCCTGCCCGGTAACCGCCGCGCGACCACCATCAACTTACAATATACCCGTATACTGTACTCCTATATCAGATTAACTATTGGACCAAGCCTCGATCAGGATATCGCCCGTCACACGGAGACCAACCTACTTTTCGCAGATAAGCTTGGACCCACTGCCGCTGCAGGTCATCGGTTTGGCCGTCACGCATGAGCCCAGGGAGCTGCCGGCCGAGTCGAGCATCATGCTGGCCAGCACTGACACCTGCCCGAGGGCGCCGTCCAGCTCCACGCCCTTCATAGACACCTTGAGCCTCGCGACCCCTTTTGACGGCACGGTGATCAGTTTTACCTTGCGCATTCCGCCGGCGACCGTGCCGGTCTTGTCCCTGAGCAGGCATTTTTTTCGACCCGAGCTGTTGCCCACCAGCAGGCTGGAAAACGTAGCCGCGGGCACCTGGGCGGCAAACAGGGCAGTACCGTCGCCGCCGGTAAGCACTATGTCCATAGACTTCTGGCAGTCCACCCACAGCAGGTATCCCATCTGCAGCGTGCTCTTGAGAATAAACGAATCGTTGGCCGCACCCGTTCTGCGTTTCATCTTCAGCTTGGAACTGAACTGCGGGTCTGAAGTCCCCGTGCAGGCTCCTGCCGTGCACTGGTCGTCGGTGGAGCAGAAATCCAGATCGTCGCAGGCACTCGTTTCGTTTACGGCCGACGCCACGCAGGCCTCGGTCAACTCGTCGCAGCTTCCCAGCGAGCAGCTCGACGACAGACCCGAGCAGTCTACCGCCGCGCCAGCCGAGCAGCCCGTAGCCACGTTGCAGATCTCGTCACCGTTGCAATATACGCCGTCGCCGCAGAGGTGATGGGCTGGCATGTGAATGCAGACGTCGGCCTGTTCATTACACGAGTCCACAGAGCAGGCCTCGCCGTCACTACAATCGGGGGGAGTGCCGGCCTGGCAGTCGAGCGCCGCGTTGCAGCTCTCTACGCCAGTGCAGAACAGGGTGTCGTCGCAGGCGGCGTCAACTTCCGTGTGCACGCAGACTCCCACCCCATCGCAGAGATCGCTGGTGCAGCCGACGCCTTCGTCGGTACAGACGGTCGAGGCCGCAACAAAACCATCGCCCGGACACGAGTCGGCCAAGCCGTCGCAGCTCTCGGCCAGGTCGCACTCGCCGGTCGACGCGCGACAGACCGTTCCCGCCACCTCGATCTGGCAGGTGGCCGAACAACAGTCGCCCGCTGTAATATTGCCATCGTCGCAGGTCTCGCCTACGTCGACCACAGAATCTCCACAGACGGCCATCGCCAGGGCCGGTGCGCCCAGCAGTACGACTGCCGCGGTCACGGTCACCGTCAGTACCAGTGCTACCTGCCGCGCAATCACCATATGTTTGTCACCTCTTTGGGGGGGCATCGTCAATCCACCTTGGCCTGCTTTCCACATAACAAACAGTTTTACCGCCCTGCTTCCGGCAAAACCCGCACCGTTGGCCCATCTGTTTGGAAACCCCGCGCTCAGCGCCCCGGCGCAACCGGGGGGTAGTACGGCTGAAGCGCTTCAGCACGGCGGCCAGCGAGCAAGCGTTCTACCGTTTTCCACTCCCCCGGCCAGCTGTTACATTTGCCCGCATGCAGGAAGTATCGGTAAGCAAAACAGTAGCGGCACCCCGACAGCAGGCCTGGGACCTGTACACCGACCACGTGTCGTGGCAGGACTGGGCCGGATTGGGCCGCGTACACCTCGACCGCGAGGGCGACCCTGCGCCCAACGGCAGCGGCTGCGTGCGAGTCATAACCTCGGCCGGTATGCCGGTGTACGAAGAAATCCTGGAGTTCGACGTGCCCACACGCATGACCTACAGCCTGGTCAAGGGCGCCATGCCGATCCGCGACCACCTGGGCGAGGTGGATTTTTCGGACGACGGCGAGGGTACACTCATCGAGTGGCGAGCGCGCTTCAACTCAAAAATACCTGGGCTTGGCTGGCTGCTGAAGCTGATCGTACAGAGGGTTTTTAACCAGGCGATGGACGGCTTCGAGCGTCGCCTGTCCGAAGATAGGCGGTAGCCTTCCGGTAACCACCAGTGAGCGCTTGTGTTGACACCCTGGGCCGTGGCCTGTCCGATGTGAGGATATCGGTCACCGACCGCTGTAACTTTCGCTGCCCTTACTGCATGCCGGCCGACATCTTCGGCGAGAGCTACAGCTTTCTACCCAGACCCGAGCTGCTGAGCTACGAAGAAATAGCCAAGCTCGTGGGCATACTTGCGAGTCTGGGAGTGAGCAAGGCGAGAATAACCGGCGGCGAACCGCTGGTGCGCGCCGACCTCGGCGATCTCGTCAGGCGCCTCGCGGCCATCGACGGCATAGACGACATAGCCCTGACCACCAACGGCGCGCTGCTCGCGCAGCAGGCCACTCGCCTGGCCAAGGCTGGCCTCCACCGGGTCACCGTAAGCCTGGACAGCCTCGACCCGGTTATGTTCCAAACCATGAACGGCGGCCGCGGCAAGCTCAAAGACGTGCTGGCCGGCGTAGACGCCGCGCTCGAAGCGGGCCTGTCGCCGATCAAGGTCAACTGCGTGGTGGTCCGTGACTTGAACGACGACTCCTTCGAAAACATAGCCGAGTACTTTCGCGGCACGGGAGTCGAGCTGCGCTTCATCGAGTACATGGACGTCGGCACGCGTAACGACTGGGAAATGGGCAAGGTCGTAACCGCTTCCGAGATATTAGAGCGGCTGGCCGCTCGCTGGCCGCTGGAACCGCTGGAGCGACGCTCGCCTTCGGAGGTGGCCGGCCGCTACCGCTACACCGACGGGAAGGGAACAGTCGGCGTGGTATCGTCGGTGACCGCCCCCTTCTGCGGCGCCTGCACGCGAGCGCGGCTTACCACCAACGGCCGCCTTGTGAATTGTCTGTTTGCCGAAGGCGGCGTCGATCTGAAAGGACCGTTGAGAAGCGGCGCCAGCGACCGAGAGCTCACCGATATAATACTGGGCAGCTGGCGCGCGCGTGACGACCGCTACTCCGAGCTGCGCACCCAGGCCACCAGCGGCGACTCCCCCCCGCGACGGCGCATGGAAATGTACCAGCTCGGCGGCTGACTGCAGCAAGCACCGAGCACAAAAAAAGGCCGCCACTTTCCAGTGACGGCCTTCATCTTTAACAGTCGCGCGATCTCCTATGGGCAGTCCACAACTCCACCACCCAGGTAGGGACCGGCGGGAAGACTACCAGGTACCGGGTCATCATCGCAGGAACCGCCGACACCGCAGTCGCCATCAACAGTGCAGGTACCGCCCGGCGTATCGCCACCCTGGCAGGTAGCAATCAGGTTGCAGTCCGTACACTCCACGTCGACCCAGGACGGCTCGTCGTCCATCATGTCGTTGACCCAGTCCACGAGCGTGGGCACGCCACCCGAAGTATCGGTGTAGACCTTGTCGCTGCCCCAGCCGGTATGGCGTGACCCCGCGCCTATGTAGTAGCGGTAGTTCGAAGCCGCGGTAGAAATCTGCTCGGACATCACCTTCATTTGAGAGTTCCATGTACAGGTAGGCTCCCACCAACGGGTCCACGCCAGCGGGTTGCCTGGGTTGAGCATCACCTGGTAAAAGGCGGACTGGCCGCCGCCGCTGCCATCGTAGGCGGTGGTGTAGTTGGCAAATCGGTTCGCGGGAAAGTAGTTCGCTATACCGATCATGGTCTCGGCCATCGAGGTAGTCTCCAGGGGCGCATCGAGACCCGGGATGTGATCGGGCCTGGTCTTGTCTACCCCCCAGTTCGGAAAGTAGTTGGCCTGCCACTCGGGTGTTATGACGCCGTTGCCACCGTCGCCTATAACGTCAAAGCGAGACGCCGGGTATACCGATTCCATCAGTGGCACGGAGTTCATCACCGCACCGTAGGAGCCCGCGCTTGAGCCGGTTACGAAGACCCGGTCGGGGTTTAAAAAATGCTCTCGCGCCCATTTTTCGGCCAGCGAGGCGTTGTGCCGACCGTGGTGATAAATGCCACCGCCCGAATACCCCCCGAAGGCATCGCCCCAGTGAACGTCGCCCGTGCAGTAGGTCACGAAGACCTGGTTCCAGTCCTTGAAAGGATTGTCGGGGTTGTCGGAATCGGCAAAGCCCGTGGAGATAAGCGCCGGGCTGTCGGCCTCGGAGGCCGTGTCGCCAAAAATTCCCAGTTGGTTGCACGACAGGCCGTCCCAGCAGGCACCACCACCCTGGTAGTACATTACCAGGTTGTTGACTGTGCCTTTCTTGACGAAGAACATGTAGGGAGTAAGCCGCGAGCAGGTCGGGAACAGGGTAGTTATGGCCTTGGGGTACTTGGCCGGGTACTCAACATTGGCCACGGGCACCGAGATCG